>Ga0265797_10003200_pt1 | contig 26512 bp, 27 predicted proteins | sample P2T30metagenome_FD_192433 | JGI IMG/M metagenome (GOLD analysis project Ga0265797, IMG submission 192433) | Plant litter microbial communities from East Loma Ridge, Irvine, California - P2 T30 | ecosystem: Environmental > Terrestrial > Plant litter > Unclassified | place: USA: California... | reverse complement strand
GAAAAATTATCTTTATCTCCTGATCCTGTCTTTTTCTGTTGCAAGCTGCTACACTTATAAAGTTAAAACTGAAAGTGATGCTGCACCGGCTGCCGTAAAAACGGAACCTATCAAGCAGGAAGCTTCACTCCGGGCAATTAACGACTCACCGGCAAGATCGGCTGCCGAATCTGCCAAGACGACAAGAAATCTACGCGTCAAACAGGTTAAGCCTGTAAACAAGAATCCGGCAAATATCCAGGAAAAACTGGAGGCAAATAAATATTTTAAAATCGAAGTCGGTGGGCGACCGTACAAAATTCAGGTTGATAAGTGGGAAAGTGATACACTTGTAGCTCACGTTATCCATAAGCCGAAAAAGATTCTCAAGTTCCATAAAAATCAAATCAACGAAAGCACTATTGCAGAAAGACATTTTTCTCAGCCTACTGCAGATATCATTACTGTTGTAGCCTATGCTGCTATTGGCGTTGGAATTTTTGCTTTGGTAAAATAATATATGTTCTGGTGTTAAAAGTTTATCATCTAACTTATCAATCGATTGTTTAATTTCATATCAGAATGATCAATAATATCTGTCAGATTATTTTGATGATTATTTGAATTAATCTCATATTTGTAAAACCGAATACAGAATGAGAAATCACCGCTGTTTTTTGGTAATAAATTAGTCATTTTGCAATGAAAATTGAACAAATATATACGGGCTGTCTAGCTCAGGGTGCCTATTACATTGTTTCCGGAAACGAGGCAGCTATTATTGATCCGTTAAGAGAAATTAAACCTTATCTGGACCGCCTGGAAAAAGATAAGGTAAAACTCAAATACATTTTTGAAACGCATTTTCATGCAGATTTTGTTTCGGGTCATCTAGATCTTTCAAAAAAAACTGATGCGCCCATTGTTTACGGACCAACAGCAAATCCGGATTTTGAGGCAATCATTGCCAAGGACGACCAGATTTTCGAAATCGGAAATATTAAAATTAAAGTTCTTCACACGCCCGGCCACACGCTGGAAAGTTCCACCTATCTTTTGATCGATGAAAATGAAATTGAAACAGCCATTTTTTCCGGTGATACACTTTTTTTAGGCGATGTTGGTAGACCGGACCTCGCTCAGAAATCCGGTGAGATGACAGAAAGAGATCTTGCCGGTATGCTGTATGAAAGCCTGCACTCGAAGATTTTGCCATTGGACGATTCCATTACGGTTTATCCCGCGCACGGCGCCGGATCTGCGTGCGGAAAAAACATGCAGAAAGAAACTGTCGATACTTTGGGAAATCAAAAAAGGACCAATTATGCACTGAGACAGCCTACAAAAGAAAGTTTCATCGAGGAAGTTCTTGACGGATTGACTGCGCCTCCAAAATATTTTGGGATGAATGTCGCTTTAAATAAAGGCGGTTACGAAAGTTTTGAGCAGGTTCTTAAAAAAGGAAATAATCCGATTTCTGTAGATGATTTTGAAACTGCTGTTGAAGAAACCGGCGCGCTTATTTTGGACACCAGAGGTGCTGCCGATTTTCACAAAGGTTTTGTCCCTAATTCCATCAATATCGGGATTAAAGGTGATTTTGCACCGTGGGTAGGCGCAATGATTGTCGATGTTCAGCAGCCGATTATTTTGGTTTCTGATTTGGGAACTGAAGAAGAGGTTATCACAAGACTCAGCCGTGTAGGTTTTGACAACGTAGTCGGATTTTTGGAGGGCGGTTTTAAAAGCTGGCAAAATTCCGGGAAGGAAATTGATGAGGTCAAAAGAATCTCTGCTGAGCAATTTATATCAGAATTTTCTGGAAATGATAAAGTTATAGATGTGAGAAAAGAGACTGAATACGAAGCAGAACATATCAACGAAGCTTACAGTAAACCGTTGGCTTACATCAATGATTGGGTTCATTCCATTGATAATTCGGAGCATTTTTATATCCATTGCGCCGGAGGCTACAGAAGTATGATTGCGGCAAGTATTTTGCAGTCAAGAGGATACAGAAATTTTACAGAAGTTGAAGGCGGTTTCAATGCGATTAAAAAATTGGATAAACTTCCGACCAGTAATTTTATCTGTCAAACAAAAACATTGTAATTCCAGATCTAAGTTTCAATCTCTAATATCTAGCAATATGTCTCAAAAATTCAACGAACTCATCCAATCGGAAAGACCGGTTCTAATTGACTTTTTTGCAACGTGGTGCCAGCCATGCAAAGTGCAGTCTTCCGTGTTAAACACAGTGAAAGAGAAAGTGGGTGAAAAGGCAAGAATCGTAAAAATTGACATTGACCAGTTTCCATCTATTGCCAATGAATATCAGGTACGCGGCGTTCCGACTTTGGCTGTTTTCAAAAACGGACAAATGCTCTGGAAAGAAAGCGGTGTTCACGATGTAAATTCTTTGGTGGAATTGCTGGAGCAGTATTCAAGTTAATGATGTTTATTATTAAATCAGTCTAAACTCATCACTTTCAGCCAGAAAAGGAAACTTACTTCTGAATTCCTGCAACTCTTCCAGATTCCATTCAGAAAAAACTACATTATTTTCTCTTTCCGAAATTTCTCGTCCATCTGGGAAATAAACGAGCGAACTTTCTTCATACTCATTTTTGTAGCCATCAGTTCCTGTTCTGTTCAATCCAAAAACGAAAGCCTGGTTCTCGATAGAACGTGCTTTTAATAATGATTTCCAGGCTTCGACTCTCGAACTTGGCCAGTTGGCGACATAAAGAATCGCATCATAATCAGCTTGATTTCTGGAGAAAACCGGAAATCGTAAGTCAAAACAAACCTGCAAGAGAATCCTAAAACCTTTATAATCAATAATCTTCCTGTCGGTTCCGGCTGTATAAATCTTGTCTTCGCCAGAGTAGGAAAACAAATGTCTTTTGTCGTAATATTCAAAATTTCCGTCGGGAAAAACGAAATAAAAACGGTTATAAAAATGCCCATTCTCTTCAACAGAAGCACTTCCTGCAACGGCAGCATTTTTTGATTTAGCAAACGATTTCATCCAGGATAAGGATTCATTATTTCGGTCCGCAACTTCCTCGGCTTCCATACAGAATCCGGTGGAAAACATTTCGGGAAGCAGAAAAATATCAGCTTCCGTATCAAAAAATTCATTTTCTATCCTTCGGAAATTTTCCTCTTTATCTTTCCAGGCAATATCCAGATTCAAACCTGCAATCTTTAGTTTTGACATATCATTCATTTACGAATGCAATTTATCAAATTTAAATCCGTTCTAATGCTTCAAATTGTATTAGTTTCTTTCAACATTATTATATCAATTTTTCATAATGAAATCATAATGAAAATCATCAAAATCAATCGTATTTGCGTTAAATATTCCCAAATAACTGTTAAAATATTTCTCAATAACTGATTGAAAATGATATAATTGTAATTTTGCACAGCAAAAATTTAAAAAACAATCTAAATTATTTTATGAAGAAATTCCCACTATTATTAGGACTCGTTTATTTGATCACAACATCATTTTTTCCTGTGAGTTCCGAAAGTCTTAGCCAATCCAAGATCTCGGTACAGGAAATTAATTTAAGTCCTAAAAAGAGTTTCTCAACCGTAAACGAAGCTGAAGAAGTGTACAAAAACCTACAGTTTGACGGAGAACAATTGAATTTTGAAGTCTTTGAAAAAGCATTTTTGGGATTTCAAAATTTGAAAAAATCCGGCAAACTGGGACCAAAAGCAAACTTGCTTTCGGTTTGTGATTTTAGTCTTTCTTCCAACAAAAAACGCCTCTGGGTGATTGATACGGCTGAGAAAAAAGTACTGTTCAACTCGTTGGTTGCCCACGGAAAAGGAACAGGAGAAGAGTTTGCAATGAATTTTTCCAACACCGAAGATTCTCACCAATCAAGTCTTGGCTTTTATATTACAGAGCAGACTTACAATGGTGATAATGGCTATTCTTTGCGATTGTTCGGTATGGACAAAGGTTACAATGACGCAGCTTTGGAAAGGTGTATTGTGATGCACGGCGCCAATTACGTGAGCGAAGATTTTATTAAAGCCGAGAAAAGATTAGGCAGAAGTTGGGGTTGTCCCGCTGTTCCTAGAGAGCTTGCACAGCCAATTATCAATACGATAAAGGACAAGACTTGCTTGTTTATTTATTATCCGGACCAGAATTATCTTTCGCACTCCGAATGGTTGAAAGGCAGTGAGCAAAAAGAACAGATTCTCAATTCTGCCGATCAGAAAATGGCGACGAATTAAGGATGCTTAAGTAATCAATTAAAATAAAATCCCTTTAGAATTTCTAAAGGGATTTTTTATGTTTAAGGATTTTTAACTAACAATCTGAAACCTTCGCCGTGAACGTTGATGATTTCCAGTCCGTCATCTTCTTTCAGCAGTTTTCTCAGTTTGGCGATGTAAACGTCCATACTTCTTGCCGTAAAATAGTTTTCTTTTTTCCAGATTTTTCTCAGCGCAAGATCTCTCGGCATAAAATCGTTTCTGTGAATACATAGCAATTTCAAAAGTTCATTTTCCTTTGGCGACAGTTTGTAATCATTATCATTCACTCTCAGCTGTCTCAGCATAGAATCGAAAAATATATTACTGATCTTAAATTGTTCCTGATCCTCATTTTCCAACACGGCACTTCTTTGTAAAATCGCTTTTATTTTATATAAAAGTAACTCAGTATCAAAAGGTTTGGTGATATAATCGTCTGCGCCAAGCTGGTAGCCTTTCAGGATATCTTCACGCATATTTCTGGCGGTGAGGAAGATAATCGGCGTATTCTTGTCAATTTTTTTAACATCTTCAGCCAGAGAAAATCCGTCTTTTTTTGGCATCATAACATCGAAGATACAGATGTCAAATTCTTTCTCAGTGAATTCCTTAAGTCCCATTTCGCCGTCTGTTGCAAGGGTAACTTCAAAATTGTTTATTGTAAGGTAGTCTTTCAGAACGGCGCCAAAACTCTGGTCGTCTTCTACTAATAATATTCTATTGCTCATATTTTTGATTTTTTTTGGTTAATACTTAAACTATACCATCGGCAATTTTATGGTAAACGTACTTCCTTTTCCTTTGCTGGAATCTACGGAAATTTGCCCCTTATGGATTTCTATGATTTTTTTAACGTAAGAAAGTCCCAAACCTTGCCCTTTTACATTGTGAATATTTCCTGTCTCTTCGCGGAAGAATTTTTCAAAAATCTTCGTTTTATTGGTACCATCCATTCCCATACCTTTATCGGAAATTTCAATGACATAAAAGTTACCTTCGTTTCTTGTACTGATTTTTATTTCCGGTGTTTCCGGCGAATATTTGTTAGCATTGTCCAAGAGATTAATGAGGGCATTTGAGATGTGAAATTCATCAATTAAAAAATTGTATTTCTGCGCATTAAAATCTGTTGTTAAAGTTCCATTGCGCTCATCCACAATCAGTCGGAAAGATTCTGCAACGCTTTTTATCAATTCTCTCACGTTGGTTTCTTTTAGGTGAAGCGGCATTTCGTTCCGTTCCAGTTTGGACATATTCAGGACTGTTTCAACCTGTTTTTTCATTCTGATATTTTCCTGCTTGATAAGTCCCGAATAATACTTCACTTTATCCGGATTTGTCGCAATGATGTCATTTGCTAAAGAATCTGCTGCGACAGAAATAGTAGCCAGCGGCGTCTTGAACTCGTGCGACATATTATTGATAAAGTCGGTTTTTATCTCCGCAATTTTCTTCTGCCGCATCATATAGTTGATTGAAATTATGTAAATCCCAAGAATCGTAAGCAACGAGATGAAGGTTCCCAACAGCATTGGCAGGTTATGCTTTACCAACGAGTAGTCTTTCCGCGGAAAAACGATCGCTAACGTATAAAGCGTTCTGTCTTTGCTGTCCGTGAAAAGCGGATAGGTATAATTGGTTTTATCTTTTTGATCCAGATAGATATTGTTTGCAATGGCCGTCAGCTTATTGGTTTTGTTGATGATCCCATAACCGAACTTTGTGTCAATCCCTTTAAGTCTTAGCTCTTTTGTGACTACCGAATCAATCGTTTTGCTGTTGACTCTTTTTTCTATAGGGAGGTTTGTTGCGCTAAGCCGGGCAAACTCTTTCATCTGATAAGAATTATTATCGATATCCCTGCTTATGTTGGTCGTGAGCGGTTCGGGAGAGCTTCTTTTCAGTTTCAGCTGGCCTTCATCTTTATAAAGTTTGGTGGTAAACAGCGTATCACCTTTTGCAGAAACCGGGATATTCTGCTTCTCCACAATACTTGTCTGGAAAAGAATGTTTGCCCTGTCCGCAGAATCTGAGCTTTGCTGAATATATGTTTTTGTAGGCTGGTTGGATGACGCTAGAACCTCCTTCCCAACATTGCTATAAGTCTCATTCCAATATTTGTTAACTTCAATCTGATTCACTTTTTGAGTCGATGTTTCCAATGCGGAATAAACTTTGTTGGAGAAATCCTGTTCCAGAGAAGTATATAACTCTTTGATCCAATACAACTGCAGAGAGACAAAAACGATAAGCGAAATTGTCATAAATACAGAAATAATCGGAATGAATTTGTTATTCATAAATAAATGAGGTTTGAAAAGTTAAAATTAGTGATTTTAAGATAGTCACAATCGAAAATGAGCTTCAGAATTATTAAATTTTTCTTAAAAACGCTTCTTTTAACATTTTATTGTGAATATCAAATACGCTGCCAACCATTAAATTAGCTTAACAATTGTTAATAGTAGACTTAAATAAAATAAATATATGAACTCAGAAATTATTTTTAATACAGATTTAGACTCCGCAACAGCTTATGTTTCGAAGATTTTCGATGCCGATGTTTCTGCATTGTGGGATTACTTTTCCAAACCAGATTTGATGGACCAATGGTGGGCGCCAAAGCCTTGGAAATGTGAGACAGAGAAGATGGATTTTCGTGAAGGCGGGAATTGGTTTTATGCAATGGCTGGTCCCGACGGCGAAAAGGAGTATGCAATCAACAATTACAGCGAGATTATGCATCACCGAAGCATCTCCGGAACGGACGCTTTCGCAGATGAAAAAGGGCGAATTAACGCAGAGCTTCCGCAAACGACCTGGCTGATTGGCTTCACAGGAATTGATGAAGGTACGAGAATGACTTTTAATCTGCATTTCAATTCAAGAGAAGACCTTTCAAAAATTGCAGAAATGGGTTTTGAAGAAGGTTTTAAAACTGCGCTAAACCAATTGGAGGATTTGTTATCAAAGAATTAAAATTACTCCTTTAGGGTTGTGGAAATAATTTAATTCTTAATCCAAATCAATTTCCTCATCCTGAAAATACTGGATAATCGCTTTTTTCATGAGAAGCGATTGTTCGTTTGGCTTCAATTCCGGCAAATCATCCAGCTTGTCATAGTGCGGCCAGCCGTCTTCATAATGCGTGAATTTATAATAGCCAAAAGGTTCCAAAAGTCTACAAACTGCAATGTGCAAAAGATTGACCTTGTCGTCTTTTGTAAATTTCTGCTGTCCGCTTCCCAATTCCTGAACACCAATGATGAACAGTAATGTGTCAATTGGTGGATTTTTGTCGGTCTGGAAATTAACTTCAAAGAAGTGTTCGACTTTTTTCCAAAGTTCTGCTTCGCTCATTTTTTTACTTTCTTAAAATTTTTTCCATTGTTTTTCCTTTCGCCAGTTCGTCAATCAATTTGTCCAAATACCGAACGTTGCGAATCACTTGATCCTCGATTTCTTCAACTCTATAGCCACAAATCACACCAGTTATTTTGGATACGGCTGGATTGATTTCTGCCTCTGCGAAAAACGTTTCAAAATCAGTTTTATTCGCAATAATTTCTTTCAGTTTTTCAGAATCGTAGCCAGTCAGCCAGAAGATGATTTCATCGACTTCTTCCTTTGTACGTCCCTTTTTTTCCGCTTTTGTTATGTAATGCGGGTAAACGCCTGCAAAAGACATTTTGTACACTCTGCTTATGTCGGTTTTCATAACAGTATGTTTTATTTTTTGTCAATCATCAGTAAAAACGCGTATTCCAATGCAATTTCCTTCAAACTTTCAAATCGTCCGCTTGCACCGCCGTGACCGGAACTCATGTCTGTTTTGAAGATGAGAATATTGTCATCCGTTTTCAGTTCTCGCAATTTCGCTGTCCATTTTGCAGGTTCCCAATACTGAACCTGAGAATCGTGGAATCCTGTCGTAATTAAGATGTTAGGATAATTTTTAGCTTCAATATTATCGTAAGGCGAATAGGATTTCATATAATCATAATATTCCTTTTCATTCGGATTTCCCCATTCGTCGTATTCTCCCGTTGTCAAAGGAATCGTATCATCCAGCATCGTCGAAACCACGTCCACGAAAGGAACTTGCGCCACAATCCCGTTGAAAAGTTCCGGATTGTAATTCATCACCGCACCAACCAAAAGTCCGCCGGCGCTTCCGCCCATTGCGTAAAGGTGTTTTGGAGACGTGTAATTTTCTGAGATTAAATATTTTGCGGCATCAATGAAATCAAAAAAGGTATTCTTTTTTTGAAGCATTTTTCCATCTTCATACCATTCTCTGCCAAGATATTCTCCGCCGCGGATGTGTGCGATGGCAAAGATATAACCTCGGTCTAGCAACGATAATCTTGTGCTGGAAAAGCTGGCATCCACCGTGTGACCGTAACTTCCGTAACCGTAGAGCAGGAGCGGTGTGTTTTCGGATCTTTTTGTGTTTTTGTGATAAACCAAAGAGATTGGAACCTGTTTTCCGTCTCGTGCAGTTGCCCAGATTCTTTCTGAGATATAATTTTCTTTGTTGAATTTCCCGCCCAAAACTTCCTGTTCTTTCAAGAGTTTCGTAGTTTTTTCTTTCATATCATATTCGAAAGTCGAAGCGGGTTTTGTCAAAGAGGTGTAGCCGAAACGCAATTTCTCGGTATCAAATTCCATATTCGTTCCAATATACGCAGTATAAGTCGGATCGGAAAATGGTAGATAATGAGCTTCTCCGGTTTTGCTTTCGATGATTTTGATTTGAAGAAGTCCACTTTCCCGTTCTTCCAAAACGAAATAGTCATTAAAAATTTCGAAACCTTCCAACAATACATTTTCACGGTGCGGAATAAAATCTTCCCAGTTCTCAATCGCCGGATTTTCGACTTTGGTCTTTACAATTTTAAAATTCGTGGAATCATCGGCATTTGTTATGATGTAAAAATCATCCTGATAATGCTCTACCGAATATTCCAAATCCTCAGTTCGTTCCTGAATGATTTTCCAATCCGCAAAAACATTATCAGCCGGAATGAATCTGTGCTCGTCTTCATTTGTGCTAGATGAAGAGATGAAAATATAGTCTAAAGTCTTGGTTTTGTAAACATTAACGTCAAAAGTCTCATCTTCCTCGTGGAAAATCAAAACGTCTTTTTCAGTTTCAGTTCCCAATTCGTGGCGATGGATTTGAAATGCTCTCAGGCTTTCATCTTTTCGGATGTAGAAAACGTATTTGTTATCCGTTGACCAAACAGCTTTTCCGGTCGTGCTGTCAATTTCGTCTTTGTAGATTTCGCCGGTTTTCAGATTCTTGAAGAAAATCTTATAAATTCTTCTTCCAACAATATCGGTTGAAAAAGATAGAATGTCGTTGTTAACGCTAATAGAAATGCTGCCAATATCAAAATATTCGTTGCCTTCAGCCAAAATATTGGCGTCCAAAAGAATCTCTTCTTCATTTTCCAACGTTTGAAACTTTCTCGAGAAAATAGGATATTCTTTTCCATCTTCATATCGTACAATGTACCAATAATGGTTGAAAAAATAAGGCAAAGACTCGTCATCCTTTTTGTAGCGGGCTTTCATTTCCTCGTAAAGATCATTCTGAAGGTCTTCGGTTTCCTTCATCACAAAATCTGTATAAGCATTTTCTTCCTCCAGATATTTGATGACTTCGGGATTTTCTCTTTCATTCATCCAGAAATAAGGGTCGTTCCTTTTGTCGTTGTGGATTTCGAGTAGTTTTTCTATTTTTTTTGCTTTTGGAGCATTCATTTTTGCTGTAGTTTTTTAACGCAAACGCGCAAGATTAAATTAAAATATGAATATTGAAAGTCGCCAACTTCATAGTAGTAACAATGTATTTTGCGGCTTTTAACGCTTTAATATGAATAATTTTTGTGCCTTTGCGTTATTTTTTATTAACTCAAATTTAAACAAAAAAACCATCCCGAATTTTCGGGACGGCTTAGATTTATGGAATCAATAATTACTTATTGATGCTTTTGATGTATTTTTCTATCGCCATTGTCATAGAAGGCGTTTCTTTTGTAGGAGCCATTACGTTAACCGTCAATCCTGCTTCTTCTGCAGCAGCCTGAGTTGTAGTTCCGAAAACAGCAATCTTGGTTTCTTTTTGTTCAAAACTTGGGAAGTTAATCTTCAATGATTTGATTCCCTGAGGACTGAAGAAAACCAGCATTTCATAATCATCGATATTGATGTCGGTCAAGTCACTAGCAACCGTTTTGTACATAATTGCTCTGGTCCAGTCGATATTTGCGGAATCCAGAACTTTTGGCACTTCCGGCGTCAAAATATCAGATGATGGCAAAAGATATTTTTCGGATGGATGTTTTTTGAACAACGGCGCCAGGTCGGAAAAAGTTTTCTCGCCAAAGCTGATTTTTCTTTTTCTGTAAACGATATGTTTCTGCAGGTAGTTGGCAATCGCCTCGGACTGGCAGATGTAACGCATTGCATCGGGCACTGTGAACCTCATTTCCTCCGCTAGACGAAAATAATGATCGATTGCGTTTTTACTCGTGAAAATGATACCTGTATATTGCGTCAGGTCGATCTTCTGTGTTCTGAGATCTTTCGCATCGACACCCTGAACGTGGATGAAAGGACGAAAATCAATTTTGATCTTCTCTTTCTTTGCAATCTCCAGATAAGGTGAGGATTCGTTTGGCGCTGGTTGGGAAACTAAAATAGATTTGATTTTCATCTTAAGTTGTCTGTTTTACACTCAATAAAATAAGAACTTCCAAAGTACCAGCACAGGTACTATTTGAAGCGTGCAAATATACAAAAATTTATAATACCATTTTTCAGGTAAAATAGCTTGGTTATGAAAAATATAGATGAGGTTTTTCAAAATAAATAACGAAATCAACAAAATAATGATCACAAAAAAATATTGAACCAAATCTACAGGATAATAATATTGTGCAAATCCTGCAATAATGAGCGCAATAGATTCGAGGAAAAAGAATTTGCTGGAAATCAACGCGAGCCCTTTCAAATTCTTACCGTCGCCAATGCTGTTGTAAAAAAGAAAAGTCAGCAGATTCTTAATAATATCGAAGGCAATGACTCCAAGCAAAGCAAATCCAAATTTGTTTATTTGAAAGCCAAAAAGTTGAATATCAGAAATAAAGCGAGGGATAACCGGAATAAACTGCGAGAGAAGCAAAGCAATCATCACGCTTCTTACGATAGAAATAATCGCCCAAGATGGCGTGAGATTATTAGAATCTTCAATCTTCTGCGTAAGGAAATCTTTGATGTTGGCATCGCGGTTGAAAACAGAAAGTACGATGATGTAAGCGAAAATACTCCCGAGAATACAATATACCACCCAATCGTTATGTTCTACAATTCTTACCAAGCCATCAATTTTTTGCAAAAATAAGAATTAGATATTGTTATAGGTTTATTTTGTGAGTTAAATCATCCAGATAATTTTTGAGTGATTCGTCTATTTCGAATTTTTCATAAAATCAACGGCTTCATTGAACCTTTTGCTCCACGGAACAAAATACTGAAGAACCATAGGAACGTGTTTTTTATTAAGAAGAATAGGTTTCACATTGGGCTGGAAAGGTTTCAGCGCTTTCAAGAAATTCTCATTGGCCACTTTTATAGAAGGATAAGTTTTCTCGCCGACATAAATCAAAAAAGGCGGCGTTTTATCATTGATGAAATAGATAGACGACGCCTGTTTCCATTTTTCGGGATCTTTGCTCCAGGTGACATCATAATTATCCTCGGCAGTCGGCGGATATTTTTCAAGATAATTTTTCATGTCGATTCCCGCCGCATCAATCAGGATGATTCCTGCAATTGTGTTTTCTGATATTCCGTATTTGGGATTCATTACCGCAGAAGTGGCTAATTGCCCGCCAGCCGAATGTCCGGAAATAAAGATTCGATTTGGATCTCCGTCGTACTTTGCGATATTTTTTTTGGTAAACTGTATCGCAGCTGCAATTTCTTTAGTCATCTCATCCACATCTGCGTTTGGGCTCAAAGTATAATCCGGAATCACAACGGTCATATTTTTCCGGGCAAAGTTTCTCCCAAGCAGACTGTATTTATCTTTATTTCCTGTATTCCAGTTTCCACCGTAAACGAAGATGAGAACCGGATTGTTTTTAGTGTTTTTCGGTGTGAAAATATTGAGTTTTACCTCTTCACCTTTATTATTTTTGGTGTAGGAAATATCTTTGTAAGCCATTGTGGGTTTGCAGCTGATGGTCATTAAGGCTAATAAAAAGAGTATTATGGTAGTTTTTTGCATTTGATTCATTATAAAATTAGATACGACTAATTCGGGTTTTCAGATTGTATGTCATTATGAAGCCATAATATATTAGAAAAGTAAAATTTTATTTTTTGATAATAAATTGTGGTTATGATTAAGAATTTAACACTGAGATTTGTGTGCTGTTTCTTCGAGGTGTCTATATCGTTCCTCCGTAGTTTCTTTAGAGTATATGGATTGCAGAATTGATAATAATTGGACAGAAAAATTATTTAGTTTAAAACATCGGTGCGGATCTTTCTTCAAGAAAATTATATAATTAAAAAACATAAAGTATAGATAATGAATGAATCAAATTTTATGGAAGGTTTATTCTATGTTTAGTAGGAATATTATTGTTGCTATTTACTCAATATTTGTATAAGTCTGAAAAAAAAGAAAAAATTTTAAACCAATATCAATTAGCGAAACATATTGGTGCTATTGCAATAGCAGTAATAATGATATTATTAGGATTAAATAGTATATTTAAATAATTTAAATCCTAATAGCAAAATTTTATAAAATTTTACGATAGTATTTCTTATTTAAAATCAATTATGCCCATACTATACAGATTTGGAATATTTGCTTGTATGAGCGTTGGTCCACTGCAAATACTAATTTAAATGGTAAATAAAACGTATTTATATGAATAAGATATTAAGAGGATGTTTGATTTCAATGGCATTATTTTTTTTAGTGGGATTCGGTGTGATTTTTTTTATTACGAACAGCATAAATAAATCTATCTCTTCAGACAAACTCAAAGTTGAGGATGCTTGGAAAGGTTACGTTAGTCAAGTAAATATTAGAGATCGTGTTTTACTTAAAGGTAAGAATCTTAATATGTTAAACTTAGTTACTAAAAGTGAAAAAAATATTCAGAATAATGAAAAACAGATCTTATTATCAAACGAATATATTTTGAACGATAGAATACGCTTATCTGGAAATAAAGAAGTGTCATTAATGGATAAAAAGCTGAATGAAGCTTTATTAAATTATAATTTAAATGCTAAAGAATTCAATCTCAAATATTCTGTTTTTCCATATAGTTATTTACTTAGAAAAAAAGGAGTTGATTTATTTGAGTACTTTAATATTGAATACGGTAAAGACAATACAGAGCTAATAAATGAGCAGAAAAGAGCGGCAGATTGGATTAAAAATGGAGGAGAATTTAAGTAAATATATTTGTAAAAACCCGTGCATAACAAATGACTGCCAATTTGCAATTCCCGATTTAAAAAATTAGTACTTAGAGTTAATAATCAATATTCTTGCCGGTAGCGCAGATTTGCAATCCTTGCTTATCAATTAAATATAAGGAGTGTCAAAATTCTATACTATATATAACCAACTATTTCTATTAAAAAAAGTTAATTTACACCGCGCCAAATAAACATTAACGATTAAAGGTTATCTTTGCGGATTATTTGCCGGATGAAGAAACTTGTCATTATTCCCACCTACAACGAAAAAGAGAACGTCGAAAAGATTATTTCGGCTGTTTTTGCTTTGGAACAGGATTTCCACGTTTTGGTGGTGGACGATTCTTCGCCCGACGGAACGGCTGAAATCGTAAAAAGTCTGCGAGAGAAGTTTCCGCTCCAGCTACATCTCACCGTTCGTAAAATAAAAGACGGATTGGGCAAAGCCTATATTCACGGCTTTCAATGGGCCATCCACAACGAGTATGATTACATTTTCGAAATGGATGCCGATTTTTCTCACAATCCGAAAGACCTGATCAAACTTTACGAAGCCTGCAAAACTGCTGATATGGCCGTTGGATCCAGATATTCTCAAGGCGTGAACGTCGTCAATTGGCCGATGGGAAGGGTTTTGCTGTCTTACTTCGCCTCGAAGTATGTGAGATTCGTTCTCGGACTTCCAATTCACGATACGACTGCGGGTTTTGTCTGTTTTAAGAAAGAAACACTAGTCGCCATCGGACTTGATAAGATCAAACTGAAAGGTTACGGTTTCCAGGTGGAAATGAAATACCGCGTCTTCAAAAGGAATATGAAAATCGTAGAAGTACCTATTATTTTTACAGACCGAACAGAAGGTGTGAGCAAAATGAACGGCGGGATTATCCAGGAAGCAGTTTTTGGTGTTTTGAATTTGAAATGGAAAAATCTGATTGGAAAATTATAACATTATAAACGACATAGGAACAAAGAAATTTCAAATTATAAATGAATAAGAAAGGTCAAATAGCTGTTTTTACTTTTGAAGAAAATATTCTTCCTAAAAATCTATTGTGCCTGTGTGGTGGGAAAATTAATATGAAGCATTTTGTTTTTTCTTTATTGATAATTTTCTGTGTTTTGTCCTGTTCAGAAGCCATCGAGAAACCAAAAGATCTCCTGCCGGAAGATCAGATGTCTGAGCTGATTGCCGATTTTGCAATTAATGAGCAGAATTATACCATCGGAAACAATATCAATTCCGAAAACGCTACGCGTTTTATCCTGAAAAAGTACAAAATCAAAGGTGAAGTTTTCACCAAAAGCTATGAGTTTTATATGACGAAACCAGATGTCATCAAAGATATCCTGGACGATGCTCAGAAAATCATCGTAGCCAAAGACCCGAAAGCAGAAGCTTTCATCAATAAAAAATTAAAGGAAAATCCCGGAGTACCGCCGCAAGCGAGATAATCGGGATCTATGTAAGTTATGCAGAAATTTTTTGAAATCGAAAAAGCTTCAGAATCCAAAGCCAGAGCTGGAGTTATCAATACCGACCATGGACAGATCCAAACCCCGATTTTTATGCCGGTTGGAACTGTGGCATCCGTGAAAACCGTTCACCAGAGAGAACTTAAAGACGACATCAAAGCACAGATCATTTTAGGAAATACCTACCATTTGATGCTTCGTCCTACGATGGATATTATGGAGAAAGCCGGTGGACTGCATCAGTTTATGAACTGGGATCTACCAATTTTGACCGATTCCGGTGGTTATCAGGTTTTTTCATTAGCAAAAAGCAGAAAGATTACTGAAGATGGTGTTAAGTTCAAATCCCATATTGACGGAAGTACCCATTTTATGTCGCCGGAAGTTTCGATGCAGATTCAAAGACAGATTGGTGCCGATATTTTTATGGCTTTTGATGAGTGTATTGCTTATCCCAGCGAGTATAATGCGGTGAAGACATCAATGGAACTCACGCACCGTTGGCTGAAGAGATGTATAGACTGGACGGAGGAAAACAAAGAATTGTACGGCCACAAACAGCGGTTATTCCCAATTGTTCAGGGTTCCTGTTATTCTGATTTGAGGAAAATTTCAGCTGAGGTTATTTCGGAAGCCGGGGCGGAAGGTAATGCCATTGGTGGACTTTCTGTTGGCGAACCTGAACCGGAAATGTACAGAATCACGAACGAAGTAACGGACATCCTTCCGAAAGACAAACCAAGATATCTGATGGGCGTGGGAACACCGTGGAATATCCTGGAAAGTATAGGGTTTGGTGTGGATATGATGGATTGCGTTATGCCGACCAGAAATGCCAGAAACGCAATGCTTTTCACCTGGCAAGGTGTAATGAATATGAAAAATGAACGTTGGAAGGAAGACTTTTCTCCATTGGACGAGTTTGGGACGAGTTACGTAGACAGCGCTTACAGCAAGGCTTACGTGCGTCACCTTTTCGTTTCGAAGGAATATTTGGCAAAACAAATTGCATCGATTCACAACTTGGCATTTTATTTAGATTTAGTGAAAGTTGCGAGAGAACACATCGTTGCCGGCGACTTTTATCAGTGGAAAGATTCTATCATACCGCAGTTGAAAACAAGATTGTAACAGATAGTAGAATTCAGGCATAAGTCAAAACTAAGACCTAAAACCTTATAACTAAAACCTATCATAATGAAAATCGTAGACCTTTACGTCATCAAAAAATATTTGGGAACCCTCATTTTTATGTTGGCGCTTTTGTCTATCATTATTATGGTTGTGGATGTGCAGGCCAAAACGCCGCGGATCGAGAGCAACGGATTTACAGTTGGCTATTTTCTGCTCAATTTCTATCCGTTCTGGATTCTGAATCTGATTCTCACCTTTATGTCGATTCTGGTTTTCATTACCGTGATTTTCTTCACTTCTAGAATGGCTAATAATACCGAAATTGTCGCCATTATCAGTAGTGGTGCGAGCTTCCATAGGTTTGCAAGGCCCTACTTAATAACGTCTCTGCTGATTTTCATAATGACTTTAGCGGTAAATCATTTCATTTTACCTTGGGCCAATATCAAGAAGAATGTGCTGGAGCCGTACACATACAACAGTATGAACCGGGAAAAGTTGTTGGGAAATATGAGTATTGCATCCAACATCAGCCCAACGGATTATATCTTCGTCAACAGCTACAACAAGAAAGAAAACCGAGGTTCCGGCTATATGTATCAGAAATTTGACAAAAATAAGAAGCTTTTGTATCAGATTACTGCAATGGACATCCAGTGGGAAGCAAAGAAAAAGTATTTTGTTATCGGCAATTATTCTGAACGTACTATCGGGAAGAATGACACGGAAATACTTGGAAACGGGGATAATAAAATTCAGGATTTTAAATTACCGCCTTCCGAATTATTTCCGGACAAATTGGTAGCTCAAAACAAAACCACACCGGAACTGCTGGAAATGATAAACCGCGAAAAAATGAAAGGAAATAACAATGTCACTTCCTTTTATAACGAGCTTTACCAAAGGACTTCTATGCCTGTTTCCATCATCATTTTGACATTTCTGGGCTTATCATTATCCTCCCAAAAGAAACGAGGCGGCTTGGGATTAAATCTAGCCTTGGGAATTGCTTTGGCCTTTCTCTTCGTCTTTTCCTTTCAGGTTTTAAATGTGGTTTCCGAGAACAAAAGTCTACCACCACTGTTGGCAATGTGGCTGCCTAATATTATTTTTGCGCCAATTGCAGCTTATCTTTATATAAAGAGAGCTAATCAATAAAGTTATTGAAGTAGGCTTGATAATTAACAAATTTCTCTTTCCTATTCTGATTTTTTTATGATATTCTAATAGAGCATCTCAATTTCCTTATGAAAAAACTTTTGTAAACCTTCGTTTTCAAGATCGATCCAGAGAAAACCATTGCTGTCAGCATTTTTAATAATGCCATTTTGGCGCACCTCATTTTTCTGAAATACATAAATTTCATCTTTTCCGAAAAGCGAATTATTATAAGCAATGAGGATTTCTTCTTCTGAAACAATATCCTTTATTTTCGAATGGATGAATTGGTGAAATTGTAGTGCAAACTCATTCAGGTAGAAACTTAAACCAGTGACAGACAGTATCGAACCAGCTTTCGGAAGGTTTTGGAAATCAGTTTGAAGTATATTAATTCCGATTCCGATGATGTAAGATTCCGACCGATTGACTCTCTTTTTTTCGATAAGAATTCCGCAGACCTTTTTTCCATTCAGAATAATATCGTTTGGCCATTTTATTTTGGTTTCTGCATTTGTCAGATTGGCAAGAAAATCCCGCACCATAATAGCGGTATAGTAATTGAGGAATGTATCCGAGATGTTGATTTGTGCGGTTGGGACAGCAATAGAATAAGCCAGATTTTGATTTGGCACAACCTTCCAGACATTTCCATATTGCCCGCGGCCTTTGGTTTGATTTAAAGTAAAAATAGCAGTTGGCTCGTCTTCATTTAAAAGCGTAATAATTTCGTCATTTGTAGAAAAACAACTTTCGAGATGGAATAATTGGCTCATTTATGAAAACTTTAAGAGATAATAAAGATGGTAAACGAAAGATAAATAGATAAAAATCAATAAATTTGCAAATTAGACAATTTTTTGAATGAGTAAAATTACAGAAAAACAATTATTAATCGATAAAATCGTAGATTCGATTCAAGATACAAAAGGCGAAGACATCTTGGTTTTTGACCTTACCGGAATAGAGAATGCAGCAGCAGAAACTTTTATCATCTGCAGCGGAAATTCAAACACACAGGTTTCAGCAATCGCCGGAAACATCCAAAAAAACGTAAGAAATGACCTCAACGACAGACCTTGGCATGTAGAAGGTACTGAAAACTCGATGTGGGTTCTTGTAGATTACGTTTCCGTGGTTGTGCACATTTTCCAGAAAGAGATCCGTGAATATTACGACATCGAAGAACTTTGGGGTGATGCAAAGATCACAAAAGTAGAGAGTTAAAAGATGCGAACACGCGTCATTAATATTAAAAAATAGGAATGAATAATAAAGGATTCAATTGGTTTATACCCGTTATATTGGGACTCATTTTACTGATATTTCTTCCAGGTCTTCTGGGAGATTCTATGGTAAAAAATATAGATGAGAAAGAATTTTATACGCTTGTAGAAAAAGGCAAGGTTGGCGAAGTAATGGTCTACAGAGACAATTTCAAAGCTGATGTCTATCTTACCAAAGCTGCAAAAGCGGAACTGAAAAAAGGAGAAAAAGAAAGTGATCCACTTTCTGCAATCAATATCAAACCAAGCCCGGATTATGTTTTGACATACGGTGATTTGAGATATTTTCAGGAAAGATTTGAAAGCATCAACTCTAAACTTCCTGCGCAGGCAAGAATGGAATTTGGTAAAAGTCAGAGTGGTTTTTCAGAATTGTTATTTACACTGGCACTTTGGGGCGGACTTTTCGCTTTGCTTTACTTCTTCATATTTAGAAAAATGGGCGGAGGTGCAGGCGGACCTGGCGGACAGATATTCAGCATCGGGAAATCCCGTGCAAAGTTATTTGACGAGAAGGACAAAGTGCAGGTAACATTCAAAGACGTTGCAGGTTTGGAAGGTGCTAAAGAAGAGGTTCAGGAAGTTGTTGATTTCCTTAAAAACTCAGAAAAATATACAAAATTAGGTGGTAAGATTCCGAAAGGTGTTCTTTTGGTAGGACCTCCGGGAACTGGTAAAACCTTGCTTGCAAAAGCTGTTGCAGGTGAAGCTAAAGTTCCGTTTTTCTCTTTGTCAGGTTCCGATTTTGTTGAGATGTTCGTAGGTGTTGGAGCTTCCCGAGTGAGAGATCTTTTTGCTCAGGCAAAAGCCAAATCTCCTGCAATAATTTTTATCGATGAAATTGATGCGATTGGTAGAGCAAGAGGAAAAGGTGGTTTCCAAGGCGGAAATGACGAACGTGAAAATACATTAAACCAATTACTTACAGAAATGGACGGTTTTGGAACAGATGTCAACGTAATTGTTATGGCTGCCACAAACCGCGCGGATATTCTTGACAAAGCATTAATGAGAGCCGGCCGTTTCGACCGTTCAATCTATGTAGATTTGCCAGAATTGCACGAGAGACAGCAGATTTTTGATGTGCATTTGGCTAAAATCAAAATGGACGATTCCATCGATAGAGAATTTTTGGCAAAACAAACGCCGGGATTCAGCGGTGCAGATATTGCCAACGTTTGTAATGAGGCCGCTTTGATTGCTGCAAGAAACTCTCACGAGTCTGTTAACAAACAGGATTTCCTGGACGCAGTTGATAGAATCATCGGCGGTCTTGAAAAGAAAAATAAAGCCATCAAACCTTCTGAAAAAAGGAGAGTTGCCTTCCACGAAGCGGGACATGCTACGATATCCTGGTTGGTAGAGCACGCAGCACCACTTCTGAAAGTGACTATCGTTCCACGAGGACGTTCTTTGGGTGCAGCGTGGTATTTGCCGGAAGAAAGACAACTGACCACAACACAGCAAATGTTGGATGAGGTTTGCGCAACGCTTGGCGGTAGAGCTGCAGAACAGGTTGTTTTCGGCAATATATCTACTGGCGCACTTTCTGATCTGGAAAGAGTGACAAAACAGGCTCAGGCGATGGTAACTATATATGGACTGAACGACAGAGTAGGGAATATTTCTTACTACGACAGTTCCGGACAGTCGGAATACAGTTTCGGAAAACCATATTCTGAACAGACAGCAAAACTGATTGACGAAGAAATCTCAAAACTGGTCGAATCTCAGTATCATAGAGCTGTAACTATTTTGACAGAAAACAGAGATAAACTGGATGCATTGGCCCAAAAACTTTTGGAAAAAGAAGTGATTTTCCGCGAGGATCTTGAGGAAATCTTTGGAAAAAGAGCCTGGGATCCGGAACTGACAGAAAAACCTGTTTCAAGTATCGATAATCCGGTTGCTGCAGGAAACGTCTTAAATCCAGAGAGTTAAGCTAATATTAAAATTATATATAGAAGAAAATCCTAATTTAATTAGGATTTTCTTTTAAAATAAAGTTTTGGTTTTAAGCCTATTATAATTATTTTTTTACATTTGTATTAATTAAAAGCATAGAAAATTGAGTCTGTTTAAAAAACTCGTCAATAAGATAATGAATCAGCCCGAGGAAGAGCAGCCGGATGTTACCAAACTGGCGGATCAACTTCGCGACGCCGATCTGGATTATAAATTTGCACAGTTGTTTACACATTCTGGAGGATTTTTCAATTATTGCGCAGATGAGTCTGAAGCCCTTCAGACCCTCAATCAAATTATCAAAATAGAGCAGATAAACGATGTTTTCTGCTGGGATCAGGATCTGAGAAATTTTCTGGATGTTATCAAAACGCCGTATTCACCGGAACTTACGGAACAAAATGATGCCGCTTTTATCACTTGCGAATATCTGATAGCGTTTGACGGCAGAATTATGCTTTCCCACAACAATATTCTACACTACCACTCGTCACGCTTACCGGGAAAAATTATTATCATGGCAAACGTTTCGCAGATCGCCAATAATCTGAATGAAGCTATGATGAAGGTAAAACGTGCAGGAAACTTAAAAAATCTGACCTCTATCAGCGGAAGTCAGTCCAAATTGGATACTCCTAATAAGGATAATACCAAACTTTTCTTACTTTTGCTGGAAGATTAAATTTCAGCTTTGGATAAAAATTTCATTCAGCGAACCCTTTCAGCGGTTGTATACGTCCTGATCATCGTGATCTGTACTACGCCAGTTGGCGAAAACCTCTTCAGCAGCTTTCTGCCTCAGGTCAAACAGCAGTATCTTTTTTATGGATTGATGACCTTGTTTATGGTTGTTGGGCTTTATGAATGTATGAAAATCATGAAGTTTGACAACAGCATTTACAAATGGCTGGTTTTCCCAATTGCTGCAATTATTTATTATCGATTCACCAAACGGTTTTTCTACCACGGTTTTTTCTTTGATTTCAACTTCAGTGAGATTATGGCTTTAGCCTTGATTCCTATCGCTGTTGTTACACTTTTCAAATATTCCAGGGAACTTTACTTCGAAAACGGAAAACTAATTTTCACGGTAGTTTATGTGACTTTACCGTTTGCATTTGCATTGGGCTTTCCGAAATTCAGTACGTTAGATGAGAGCAAAACGTTCACTTTGGAAATATTCATGCTTTTTATATTAATCTGGAGCAGTGATACTTTCGCATATTTAACAGGCAAATTCTTCGGGAAGCATAAAATGGCTCCAAAAATATCGCCAAAAAAAACCTGGGAGGGATTTGCGGGAGGCGTTGTCCTCACATTGGTACTTGGTTTTTTTGTAGAACAATATTTCCCTGAGCTCCGTGGCAACTGGATTTTTGTAGGATTTCTGGTATCCGTTTTTGCACCGCTCGGCGATTTGGTGGAAAGTCAGTTAAAACGTAGTTTTGCAGTTAAAGACAGTGGAAATATCATTCCGGGTCATGGAGGCGTTCTGGACAGGCTAGACAGCTTTTTAATCTGTGTGCCGGTGGTCTATTTATATTTTATTTTAGAAAAATTAGTTTAGCATTCATTATATGAAATTACATAAAGAATCTAAAGGAACCCTCGTGGTTGCCATTCTCTTCATAGCATTTATCAGTGCAATTTCTATTTATTATCTGCAGATGTGGGCACTATTGGTAATCGTTCCGCTTTTGATAATGCTAGGGTTGATTTTCTGGTTTTTCCGCGTTCCTACGAGAGCGATCCTGGATCATACAGAAAACGTCATTGCTCCGGTTGATGGGAAAGTGGTGATGATAAAAGAAGTCTTTGAAGATGAATTTCTTAAAGAAAAGTGCATCCAGGTTTCAATTTTTATGTCACCGCTGAATGTTCATATCTGTCGCTATCCTGTGAGTGGTGAAGTGATATACAAACAATACCATCCGGGAAAATATCTCGTAGCGTGGCACGAAAAATCATCTACTGAGAATGAAAGAACTACGGTTGCTGTTAAAAGCTTAACAAATCATCAGGTGGTATTCCGTCAAATTGCCGGCTATGTTGCAAGAAGGATCGTTTTCTACTGTGATATTAAAGATGAGGCGAAAGCCGGACACGAATTTGGATTTATAAAATTCGGTTCCAGGATGGACGTTTTTCTCCCGATGGACACAGAAATCCTTTGTAAAATAGGTGATAAAACAAAAGGCGGAACGGATATTATTGCCAGAATGAGAGATTAATATTTCATCAATATAATTTAAAAGAGACTTAGTTATTAAGTCTCTTTTTTTGTTTAATCCTTAAAACTGGCAATTTGGTCGGGATTTTTAACCATTCGGACTGCTATTTTTTTAAATATGGTTTCATCAATATACTTTTGAAGCATAATTTAAAATCATACCTATGAAAACTTCATTATTTTTCTCATTATTCCTGATTCTTCTGTCTATCTTTTCTAAAGCTCAGATGGATGATAAATTCTACCAGCCAAGTAAAGAACTAAAACCTTTAGAGTTCAAAAAGGTTGAAAATATCAGTCTTCCGGTGGAAAATGACACAATTACAGCCGTAATTCTAAAACCGGAATCAAAAAAAATCAGGAAAACAGTTGTATTTTTCCACGGAGCCAATGGTAACATCAGTACGTATCAATACATCACAAAACCTCTGGTTGAAAATGGATTTCAGGTTGTAATGGTTGATCTTCGCGGTTACGGAAAGTCTACCGGAATACCAAAGCACCTTAACGCGGTCTCGGACGCACAAAAAATGTTCGATCATCTTGCCACTCGTCCAGATATCAAAAACACCAAAATCTATATCTATGGCGCCTCCTTGGGATCCCAGGTTGCAGCTCACGTGGCAAAAGAAAATCAGACAAAGATATCGGGTCTCATTCTGGATGGCGGAATGTCGTCTTTCACAGATATTGCCATTCATTTTTCGCCGCAATACAAGGCGTTTATTGAGAAGTTGTTAGTCTCACCCTATTCAGCCAAAGAAGATGTGAAAAGTTTGACTGATGTTCCGAAATTATTCATTTACAGCAAAGGTGATTCAACAGTTCCTTTTGAACAAGGCCAACTGATTTACGCCAATGCTCCTGAGCCAAAACAGTTCATAGAATACACCGGCGAACATCTTCAGGCAATGGTTGTAGATCAAAAAAATGTTATTGAAGCAATAAGTAAATTGTAAAAGAAAAGGAAACCTGTTATGGTTTCCTTTTTCAGCTTAGTAAGTCTTTGTATTTTTCACGATTATCTACCAAAACCCACAGGTTGATGAGCAGTAGAACCAAACTGATGGTAATTCCTGTCGCAGTAGGAAAATTAGTTATATTTTGAAGAACGATCCCAACCATTACCGGAAGTATAACAATAGCTCCCAGAGATCTCGTTTTCGGTGCAATAAACAGCAACCCGCCAACAAGCTCTACAACACCAACCAAAGGCATCAGCCAACCGATTTCTCCGAAAGCTGCAAACAATTTCTGCTGTTCGGGCGTCATCGCAGGCATCGGCATATAATGTAGGAATTTGTCCAGCCCGGCATTGATAAACATTAGTCCGAAAAGAAGACACGCAATAAATTTTAAGTATTTCATAGTTTATAAAAATTAAGTGGTTTACCTTTCATTTCTAAAGAATCATTTTCCTGCAAAGGTGCTTTGCCACCGTCAAATTTCTTTACTAAAAGAAAGGCGAGAACGGCAAAACAGACCAGCAATGATACAATCACGATAAAGATCTTTTTTCGCAATGTAAGTTTTGGAATGTACGACACCAAAAATAGCAGAGTAATCAATACAATTACAAATAATGCTGTAATTCCCATATAGTTATAAGAGCGATTTTGTTATAATTAACGAATTTAATAAAATTATGAATCCAATGTAAAAATAAAATCCGTCCGGGAATATTTCCCAAACGGATTTATAGTTTTGATGATAATCTGATATTTTTAAGCTAAAGCAATGTCAATTACTTCACTCATATTTGTGACATAGTTGACTTTCAGATGTTTCAGGTAGTCTTTTTTGATTTCCTCTACATCTTTTCTGTTCGCTTCGCAAAGAATGACTTCTTTGATTCCTGCTCTTGTTGCGGCCAGCAGTTTTTCTTTGATTCCGCCAACCGGTAACACTTTCCCTCTCAAGGTAATCTCGCCGGTCATCGCCAGGTGAGGTTTTACTTTAATGTTTTTATAACTTGAAACCATCGAGGTCAGCATTGCAATTCCGGCAGAAGGTCCATCTTTTGGTGTTGCGCCTTCCGGAACGTGAACGTGGATGTTTTTCTTTTCTATATCGTCTTCGGAAATCCCCAGTTCTTCATAATGCGCTTTGATGAATTCCAGAGCAATTGTTGCCGATTCCTTCATCACATTACCAAGATTTCCGGTCATTGTAAGCGCACCTTTTCCTTTTGATAAAATACTTTCGATGAAAAGGATATCACCTCCAACACTTGTCCAGGCTAATCCGGTCACAACGCCTGGTACATCTGTGATTTCTGCCAGTGTTTTAGGTCTGGGAACGCCTAAAATCTCATCGACTTTGTCGACAGAAATTTTCGGATCAAAGTCTTTTTCCATTGCGATCTGCAAAGCAACCCAACGGGCTACTCCGGCAATCTTTTTTTCGAGAGATCTAACCCCGCTTTCGGAAGTATGTGCGTCGATAATGTGTTTAAGTTCAGCATTTCCAAGTTTTAGGTGTTTTGAGTCCAAACCGTTTTCCCGAAGTTGCTTTTTAATCAGGTGTCGTTTCGCAATCTCGATTTTTTCTTCCAAAGTATAACCGGCAATACTGATAATTTCCATTCTGTCCAAAAGCGGACGCTGAACGGTTGAAAGCGAATTGGCTGTTGCAATAAACATCACTTTCGAAAGATCATAACCCAATTCTAGGAAATTGTCATAGAAGTTGTTATTTTGTTCAGGATCAAGAACTTCAAGCAATGCAGAGCTTGGGTCGCCGTGAACTCCTTGTCCTATTTTATCAATCTCATCCAGTACAATCACAGGATTGGAAGTTCCTGCTTTTTTGATAGACTGAAGGATTCTGCCCGCCATTGCGCCGATATAAGTTTTACGGTGGCCGCGGATTTCGCTCTCATCATGAAGTCCACCAAGTGATACGCGTACATATTTTCTGCCCAAGGAATCTGCTACAGACTTCCCAAGTGATGTTTTCCCCACGCCTGGAGGGCCAACAAGACAAAGAATCGGCGATTTCATATCGTTTTTCAGTTTAAGAACCGCAATATGTTCCAGGATTCTTTTCTTGATATCTTCCAGTCCAAAATGTTCTTTATCCAAAAGCTTTTCTGCCTTAATCAAATCAAAAGCATCTTTTGAATAATGTTCCCAAGGCAAATCGGTGAAAAAGTCCAGATAATTACGCTGAACATTATAATCCGGCGAGCTGGAATGTTGTCTGGAAAGCCGCTGAAGTTCTTTTTCAAAGTGTTTTTCCACATCATCACTCCATTTAAGCTTAGATGCTTTCTTTCGAAACTCGTCTGCATCCGATTCTGCGCCGCCACCCAACTCTTCCTGAATAGTGCGGATTTGCTGGTTTAGGAAATATTCACGCTGTTGTTTATCGAGATCTTTGCTTGTTTTCTGGTGGATCTGGCTTTTAAGTTCCAAATGACGGAAGTCGTCGTGCATCATTTCATAAAGCGTCTTTGCACGGCCTAATAGGGTTTTTTCGT
>Ga0265797_10003198_pt1 | contig 26515 bp, 29 predicted proteins | sample P2T30metagenome_FD_192433 | JGI IMG/M metagenome (GOLD analysis project Ga0265797, IMG submission 192433) | Plant litter microbial communities from East Loma Ridge, Irvine, California - P2 T30 | ecosystem: Environmental > Terrestrial > Plant litter > Unclassified | place: USA: California... | reverse complement strand
CAAGAACTCTGTCTCAGTGAAACAGTACACCGGCACCCACTTGTCGTCCGCACTGCCAGTTGGGTCGTAGCAAACATCGTAGCACCACATCTTCGGCGCATTGCTGGGATTCTTCGCGTAGGACTCTGCGATAGATCGGGATTGGAGACGGATCCGGCGAGGCGAAATGCTGACTGACTCAAAGCCATCGCGTAGCGGGTACGGCAAGTTTGGGCCCATAGACCCCATGCCAACGTCAACAACATACCACTCGTCTTCCAATCGCACGAGATTGAGCATGTGGTTCCAACCATCGTAGGTCTGGCTCTGATTCTGTCGGACTTGTTGGTAAGGACTCATCGCACGCGAAACTCGGCCTGCACAGCTGCGCACGTCGAAGCCCAGCGATCGCAGGACCGTTGCGAAAAACGTGTTATTCTCCATACATCGGCCTCCACGGCGCTGGTGGACGAATTTCCTGTAGAGGTGTTCTGGGTCGAGGCTGATGGTTTTGTGAGCCGAGTAGTGAAGCTCAAGATTCTCAAACGGGACGTTGCATGTGTGGTGGCGGGTGAGAGCATGCAAGAATGGAAGGCCATGTTCTTTCGTATTGGCTTTAGTAGCGTCTGTAAGTATGGGCGAGTCGACATGCTGCTGTGGTAATTCGATCCGAGTGAAGTAGCTTCGCAAGTCGGCAAGGCTATAGCGGGGACGATCCTCTTCGTCCAGAGTAAGCTGGGTAAGGGCGACGGGTTCTGACATAGTGTATGAGTTGGTCAGTAGTACTGGAGAACTTTTTGAGACCTTGTTGTTTGTAATGTTTGAGAAGACGAGTCTTGTTGTTAGCCAGCTCATACAGAGCTCGCCTGCCTTATCGATAAGCCGGAGACTACATGTAGAGCTAACGTACTGAACACCAACCCTAACTGTCTCTTGGTTCGCAATACCAACGACTTCGGTGACCTTGTGGTCGCTCTATTGGAAGGAAACTGTTGATTTGGTTGATCTGCCTAGAAAGCTTTTTATAAGTGAAGTTCAGGCTGCAGGAACTCTTTGCGTCCTCCAATCCACTACACCAAAGCATAGTCTTCGTTTCTAAATCCAGCTCAACGAGTTCTGTGAAATAAGAAAAACCATGCTCAGCCGCAAACACGACCGGCAATAATTTATCTGGAGCAGGGAATGACATTATGCAAGAGCACCTGTAGTCAGCATAAGGGAACCCTATATTCCGGTTCCGCGGGACATCGAACACTCAGTGTGTGCAGCGTCCCAGGGTCATTTGCTTGCTTCCCAGGACATGCTGGCATGCGCATAGCGCCTAGTATTGCCAGTGTCCATTGCGCAACCAACAATGGCAGGAAACGAACCGAGTGCTCACCCTTTCCAAAAGAAATACCATGATGGCTAAGCCGACCAAGTGCAATCGCATTCGAGATTGTCGATGTCTCGACATTGCCATCTACACCCTGTGCGGTGACCCTTAATATGAGATTAGTGGTAGACTCTCTTTGGGACCAGAACGCTAGCCAGTCAGTCAGTCAGTAAGTGAATCTAAATGGTAGGCTCAAGATGCCAGAGACCACATACATGAGCCTCTACCTATAGCCTGACAAATCAACGCCACTTACCACATAACCATTATCACGCACATAAGCCCGTACGCCTTCAAGATCTGGGATGAGATCTGGTACGGAATCACTCCCTGCTTCCCTGAAGCCCGGGAAGGATCGGGCAATCCTATACCGAAAGCCGTTTGTAGCCAGGGAAAGGCATGCCTGGAGCGCATGAGATGGAAATTGTCAACCGCATGGCCGTGCGCGTGAGCAAAGATCGCAAATAGGGACATGGAGTGCACGATGGTTGAAACAGCGATCGATAGCAAAGGACGAGAGGGATCAGCAATTCGACTGATGATAACCTCAGGCAGCAGCAGATGGAGGACCCTGAGGCAGCAAAGTCGTGTCGTGTGCACCAAAGACAGCAAACACCCGAAAAAGCAAGAGCATCGAGACACGGCACAAAAAAGAGGACCCAAGACCGTCTATCATCATCATACATACATAAAAATCAACAGACAGACCGCGACTGGAACGGCCATGTGGAGCACCGCACCGCGTTCCTGGGTTACGCACACTCGACGAAGATCAGTGGATGAATGCTTATTGAACAGACCGTTCTCGAACGTCTTGTGCGCGCTGGCCCTCTTTCTCTCTACGCACCAGCACAACAGCACAATCAATAATACTTCGCATTTAATCATCAACGATTCTGTGCGTTTCTCTCTGGACGCGCGGTGTTCGTATAAAAGTTAAGACCAAGGGACAACGGCCGCCCCGGAAGCACTCGGCATTGCGCAGCTGCCAGCGAGAGAGCAATTTCCCCGACCGCCGTACGCACGCGTCTCGGATTGCTTTTTTATCACTGCCGCGCTGTGCACAGAACAGCAGCAGCGGAATTCGGGCGGCGGGCCTGTGTGCGTGTGGGATGGAGATCATCATAGCGTCACGGATTGGGCAATTGGTGGGAAGGCCGCGAGGGTTTTGACGGTGGGAAAGTAGAAGAAACTCTGGAGTGAGAGTACTAATGAAAGCGATCGCGAAGGGCGCTCAGAGCGCCTGGACAAAATGGGAAAGAGGGAGTTTTTCTTGCGAGTTGATGATTGGCCTGGTCGTGTTGGCGGTCGTCGAGGAACGCGTGGAGGTACGTCTCTTTCTGGCGGGTACCTCGCGTGAGGCTCGCTTATGTGGAGATTCTCTTGTAGAGGGAGAGAGAAATCAAAACAACCACAGCCGAGTCCAAGTCCATTGGAAGTCTATCGGGAGCTTTGCTGCTACTCGCTTGCAACGCCGTGGCTTACAGATAGGAGAATGGATGATTGTGAGTATTTTGGGCACAAGGATAGTGGTATGGGTGTCGGGAGTCGGATGATAAGCTGGGTACTGAGAGAATTGAGATGACGGGCACACCAGCGGTCGGTCAGAGCGCGTGAGCTCGAGTCTCTCGGCGGTTGAGAGATGGAGGACAGGCATCTGCCGTGGCTGGGCGGGAGGGAAGGGAAGGGGAGGTGGAGGATGACGGCGGGCTTGAGTAGTACAGTATAGTAGCAGCTATGCTAGCACGAGTTGACAGTTCGTTGCTGTGGTTGCCCAAGGTGAAGAGGAGAGGGTCAAGGAGCTTGTCCAAGGCCCAGAACAGGCTGGTAGATACTTTGTATTGCGCCAGACATGCGAGCATTCAAAGCCTGCATACAGTAGACAGGAGGAGCAGCAGTAATCATCGGTGCTGCTTAGGAGCCTAACCCGGAAGCAGTTTAGTGATGTAAACGGGGCGTTTCAGGATTGACGGCGGATCTAGTCTTCTTGCAGTCTGGTACCTGAGACTAGCATCTTTTAGCCTCTTCTAGTCTCCGTTTGGCGTGTGAAGGCGTGTGGCTTGCTCGGCGGGCGTGCCTGGTGCCAGCGTGCCAGCTCCTCTCGAGTCCTGTCCTGCTCGCACGCACCTTGCTCGCCCGCCATCCGCCATCCATCTACACCACACACCACGGTCCTTACATTGCAATCTCCATATTTACTTACTCTCGCTTCCTACTACCGCCACCCTAACCACCGCCATACCATATCATCGACTACCACCAACAACTCGACATCGCCTGCCGCCACTCATTCGGCCATCATCACCTGCACATACCCGCCGGAAAAGGGGCCACGACCGCCTCTGAAACGCCTGACACCACAAGCATTCCACCCCGACGCCTCGGATCCCACGATATTTGTTTCGGCCACCAGCGGCCTCGCGATCCATCACCACAAGGCGGGTTCCGTTGTCATTGCGACCTGGTCATCTCTTCCGTAGGGCTGCGACTCTGACTGCCTCGACATCCACTCTTGTTGTGGAGTGAACGTCTTTCAATACAAACCGCACACGACACATCCGGATCCCCCGGAGCAAGGCATTTTGGGCAGGGAAAGATTGAAGCACTACTCTGCTGGTCTCAGGTAGGCTCGTAACAGACGCCGTCGTTTTTTGGTCACACTCGTTGTGCGCTGCTGGCAGCCCGCGAATTAAAGGTGCGCAACTTCACCAGAGTCATTATCATAATCATCAATACACCTTGCGACGGACATTCACTGCGAACGCGCAGAAAACATGTGCTGACAGCGTTCCTTTTGTAGTCACCCGACAGCCCCTAGCTTGTGCTTTCCAAGCCACACACCACCAATACCCCATTCACTCCTTGCATCAACGCGCGGCGCACCTTCCCGCAATGCTGTCAACACGCTCTACCAGACCCGTGTCACGGGCAGCCACCGCGCTTCTTCTACTTTCCGCGGCACTCATATCATCGACATCTGCACAAGGCCTCAGGACCATGAAGGGCCAAGGTTGTTATTCGAGCTCGACACCTCTCAAGGACCAGGGCTCCAATATCTACCAAAGTTCAGGGAAATGTCAGGAAACATGTGTCCCAACCAGCGGCCAAACATACGCTGTCATGGCAATGACAGAGGGAAGCAACTGCTTCTGTGGTGACATGCTACCTGCAGAGGACTCCAAGGTTGACGACTCGAAATGTGACACACCATGCGATGGCTACGACCAGGAAATGTGTAAGTCTGCTGAAGCTACTGCGATGTTACCCACGCGCCAATACTGACTTTCATTCAGGTGGTGGACACAACTACTTCACAGTCTTCCTTACAGGCACCAAGAACAACGTCGACAGCTACGAAGACGACTCCAGCAGCTCAAGTTCCAGCGCCGCTTCGTCCAAAACAACTTCTTCCGCGTCATCCTCTATCACTGCCGCTCCCGAGGAAAGCGCTGCTGTATCCACAAGTATCGCTCCGGGCACCACTGTTGTCGTGACAATGCCATCAAGCCAACAACAGACCGAGGCTCCGGATGCTTCTCCAAGCGCAAAGTCTGATGGCGGATCCGGTACCAATGTCGCCGGTATTGCCGCTGGTGTGATCGTTGGTGTTGTCGCTGTTGCCGGTATCGCCATTGGATTGTTCTTCTTCATGCGCCACCGCAGACGCAAGGCCGAAGAAGAGGAGTACAAGCGTACCCAAGTCGGCGATTTCATGCGTCACGGTGGAACATCTGGTGAAGGCAAGCCACCGAACACTGGCTACTCCAACATGTCCGACTCCCGACTAGACCCTGAAGCCAACAAGAGAAACTCCATTGGAAGCATTGCAGACGACCAGGATTACTCGAGAAGGATATTGAGGGTAAGATGAACCAAGTCTGTTGCCATTATAATCACTCCCAACTAACGCAATACTCATAGGTCGCGAACCCGGACAACTCCTAGTTGCATCCTTGACATTTTTTTATTTTTGCCGCGAATTTGCACAAAGCAGGCGGTACATCATAAACGGGAAAGGCACGAGCGTTGGTGTCTAAAGCTGAAGATAAAGTTCCCAAAAGAAAACCAGAAAACCCATCCCCCCGATGTGGGCTCATCCAAACCTCACACGAAGCATAAGCACAACCGAAAGACGAGACGAATATCATCAACGACTGTACCGAAAAGGAGAAACTCATCACCATTTTTCCTTCTTCACATTCTCAGCACGCAAAACTCCACAAGCCCAAAATGGAAATCAGACAACAGACCTGATTTTGGAAAAAAAAAAAAAACCAACCATGGGCCAAATTTTCTTTACCTCTTTTAACCTCTCTTGTATTATTTCTTTTCCCTCTTCCCTTTTTTCATCAGATATTTTACCGCAAGGCGCAAAGCATGCCCATACAAAATGAGGCAGGAATGGAAGCACAGAGCGCGGTAGAGACACGAATTGTCCCATTTTCTTGTATTGAAATATTTCACAAGTTCACTTTTTACTGTTCATTTTCTCATTTTCTCTTTACTCCCTCATGGAGCGGAGTGGCTAGCCTTTTGGCCTACGGAAAAAGGCAAGGAGATGGAGTGTCAAAATACTCTACCCTGTATTGCGTTTTGTGTTCTTGCTTGCCTTGTTCTGACCCAGCATCGGGTTTCCTCTTGAGGTGCGAGAATCTAGATCGAGTGACTTCCTGCTTTTGCTTCATATCGTTCTTTTGTGGGTTTGTTGTGTTCATCCCGTCATATTTTGCTGGTCTTTCTATGTTTGTTGTTGTGTGTTCGTCAAATTCGGCAAATGTTTGCACTGCTCAAGCCAGCAGGAGGTCGCCTGGATCTTTTCCCATTGCATTCTCTTATTGCCTCGATCAAAAACCTTTCTCTTGAGGCGAGGGGATTCTAGATCAAGTGAGTCCCTTCCTATCCTCCTACCGTTCTTTTTTCGAGCTTTTCTATTCAGCCTCGTTGGTTCTCGGTCGGCGTGTCCGTCGACCTCGGGATTCGGCATTGTCGCGCTGTCCGAGCCAGCAGGATCATTTAACTAGTAGACACCACACTGATCTATGTGTTCATATCGCTGACTTGACACTACTTCGCTTAGCAGGATCAATTAACAATGGAGACCACGCTGATCTATGTAGTTTTTTATATCACCGAGGCACTCCTGCAGTGTGAAGTAATAAGCCGATCAAATCAAGCCTGGTTTAGCGTTGTCGCTCCCTGGCCTTGTCGAATCCTGGTCTTCTTGGTATTCTAAGCGCGTGTCATCTTGGCTCTGGACAACGCGAGTCCGTTTCGCCTTGAAGAGGCTGAGCCGGCGTTGTGATAGCTTGCGCTGGAGGTAGAGCCGTCTGCCGTGTTTACTGTAATTTAATGATGGCACTGCTAATGATCCTGGTTCTGAGTAGACGTCTATCCGGTAAGCGAGGCGGCCTTCAAATTGACCCTTCTGGGATGCTGGGGTGTCTAAGTGACACTTGTATAGGCATAGGAGGACCTCGGCGGTATTATCGGGATTGGTATATATTCTGCTACCTTCTCTTCTTGTTTGCTGCTTCTGCTTTGGATCACTATTCTTTTACCCTTCGAAGCCAACCGGATCGCAACATCGCTCTCTGTGATCAATATGGCTTTCCGCTCTCTCTTCATATCCACTCTCGCGGCGCAAGCCAGCGCTGTCTGGCTCGCTGGTGTTAACATTGCAGGTTGCGAGATTGGTATCGACACGAGCGTAAGAAGATACACATTTTTTGATCGCATGGAATACTGCAGCTAACAAAAGACGACAGGGCAACTTCGCTCCCAATGAATTCGAACAGCAGTATAGCTGTCCCTCGTCCGCAATGACAAAGTCCCAAATTAGCGTAAGCAATACAACTCTTTTATTCACAAATGAAAGAATGTTCTCGTGCTAACAATCGTAGCACTTTGCTAGTGTTGATGGCTTCAATGTCTTCCGTCTGCCCACGGCTTGGCAGCCACTGGTCAACAACGACCTCAAAGCCAACGTTTTGGACAAGGCGTATTTCGACAAGTACAATGCGCTCGTGCAGATTTGTCTTGACTCTAGTGCTGAGGCTCATTGCATGTAAGTTCTCCCTGCTGACTCTATGCCTAATTTCCCCCACCGCAGCGTCGAATAAAGCCCAAAAACACGTTTACTAACGACCCTCCAGCATCGACATCCACAACTATGGTCGCTGGTGGAACGGAATCATTGGGCAGGATGGACCTAATGCCGGGATCTTGGCTCAAACGTGGTCACAAATCGCCTCCCACTGGAAGGCGGAATCACGTGTCGTGAGTGAACACCAAGCCACCCAACCGGATGACGATATTTGAGACGCCATACTGACTCAAACACCTTTGCTCTACAGATCTTCGGCATCATGAACGAACCTCACGACAGCGAAGGCAAGACCGATTTCAACCAGGCTACCTGGGCCGCGACCTCGCAGACCGTCGTCACCGCCATCCGCAAAGCCGGCGCAACATCCCAGATGATCTTCCTCACTCCTACGAACTGGGCCAATGCGATGAGCTTCCCTGATCGCGCGGCCGATCTCCTCAAGGTCACGAACCCCGACGGAAGCACCACCAACCTCATTTTCGAGTTGCACCAATACTTCGACAAGGAGGGTGGTAAGAACACCTTCTGCAACGACCCTCTGGCTTCTGGATTCGAGACTGTGGCCAAGTTTTTGAAGAGTCACAAGCGTCAGGCCTTTATTGGAGAGCTTGGTGCTGGTAACGACCAGGACTGTGTCAAGATCGTCTGCGACGTTCTCGATACGCTGAACAACAACGCTGATGTGTTTGTTGGCTGGACGAGCTGGGCTGCTGGTAACTTCTGGCCGGATTATGAGCTGACCCAGGTTCCTACCAATGGTCAGGATGTTGGCATTGTGAAGTCTTGCTTCGCGCCTAAGTTTAAGGCGTCCAAGTCTGGTTAAAGAGGTAGCTGTCGGGCTGATGAATTGGGCTTTGGGATATACTGGTCATACAGCCGGGAATGATCCCGCGAACAATCGTTTGAGATGAAGGTGAACGCAAAAATAAAAAAGGAGATAGATGCCTTTGCTTTTTAGGTACGAACGATGCTCTTCTGTCCCTGAACTTCCCTGCACTCAGATTCCCGGGCTGTCGCTATCTACTCACGGTGTCCTTCCTCTCCGAATTTCTATGACGCTTCCTACTCAAGGACAAAATGGACCTGTCATGTCTTCTAGCACGCCTTCGCTCTACGGCGACCCTTTATCCTGCCTCGAGCGTCTGCAACGCGGATACCATTGAGCACGATCAAAGGCAAGACAATCTGGAAGCCGAATCCCAACCAGGTGACCGAGGAGATCAGATCGAGGTGATTGAGGCATGCGGCACAGGCAACGAAGAACGTACAGGCCACAATTTCACGTAGGCCGAGGTGTCGAGCCAGGTGGCGCAAGGTAAGCTGTGTACCTAGAACGCACAAGCTGGCCGAGATGAACTCAATTGGCTCACGATAAAGCCGAGCTGTAGTGACGAATGCAAGACCACTCAAGAGGAGAGAAGTTAGCATGACGCCATAATAGGCCTTGATCCTCCAGTCGATATCCATCACGCTGGCAGGACTCTAGCGATGACGAAAGTCCTCCAGGTCTGGCAGGATTAGGTCAACCGGGTTTGTGCCACGTTCGTAATTGAACCTGTGGATTTCCTCTTTGATTTCCAGGAGGCGACTGGCAAACTCGTCCAGCGTGTCTTTGTTTAACGAGGGCGTGGATCGCAACATAAGATAATGCGCTGCGATCTTCCGATAGTGGATGGTGAGACCTTTGATCATGGCTGCAAGGAACTCTGCATCGTCAACTTCCTTGCTGTGTTCTTTCAACGATCTCCGCCAGAAGAACATTCGGCCAAGGTAGTCTTCGAGCGATGCGCAATCTCCCAAGTGCGTGAACTTGAGCCCATGCTCAAGGAACCCAAAATTCAGAGTTTGCGAGCTCGCCTTTGCTCGGCGTTCCGCGAGGGCGTTCTTCTCGTCTTCAGTCTTTGCCTTCTTCTCCTGGAGCAGGTTCTCGTAAACGCGCAGGCCCCAGTCAATCTCTTTCAGGGTCACTTTGCCGCAGAAGGCATACGAGCGCAGCATAGACGTGTAGAAAGCGCATGGCTCGTGATACTCAGAGGGTAGCCGTGCCAGGATGAGTTCGATGAGGTAGGAATCTTTGATGTTCTTGCCGTTTTCCTTCATGAGAGCTCTCCAGAAGTACAGCTGCTGAAGGAAGTCATTGATACCAGCGCAGTCCTCGACATAGGTCGACAGGGATTTTTTTTTCGTAAAAGGATACCGATGGAGTGCAGGTCAAGCTAGGTGTTTGCAGGGGTGTCGCGGAGGTGTTGTCGTTGTCTTCTTCAGCATGAGTGCTCTCAATGGGGTTGGTTTCCGACTTGACTCTAGGTGGAGTAGAGTTGCTTTTGATCCGAGCAGTCATGGCTGTGTGGCCTGCCACGTCTCCTTGCTGGAGCGGGATCATCGTGTGTCGCGGATGCTTAAGGTAGGAGTGTTGAGGGCGACAGGTAAGTGTTGGAATGGAAGATTGTGAGATATCTTTGGTCACGGTCACTCAAAGTGCGTAGGAAGGATGTCAGTTTTGTATGTACACTTCCTGTGTTTGCGATTTCCAAGAGATAAACCCAGCCTCAGAGTGAATGAGACACCAATCCTGCACTTCACCTAAGTGTCAGACAGTGTGGATCACCAAAGCAAACATCTTATGAGTCAAAAGCCACAGAGCCGCCACACGCGCTCATGCATGCTGCGCACACCCGTGTAGAGTCCCAACATCTGTTTGACATTGCAAACGGAAGGAATGTAACTCACCGGTCCTAGCCTGGAGATACAGTATCGTTGTGTATGTATCAGAAATCGATAGGAATTGGATAGTCGTTCATAGAGCGACTGGTCGCGAGTCTCAACGCCATTTTGCGAACGACCGCGTCTCAAAGGTACACACGGCTTACCCGACAACTATCACTGATGACATGAGCATGCCAGCTACTATAATCATTAACAAGAACTGGCAGTATCTCACCCGAACCGTGAGCTCATAACAATTGGTTGGGTTTATTAAGTGCTTTTCTCATGTACTACCTGCTGTGAACCTTCCAAAGTGCTCAGAGGTTCTCAATGTCTCTGCAAAGTCAAGACCTCTCGCTCAGACATATTGCTGCCGAGCTCTGAGGTGTCCTTCCTTTGGGCCCAAATTGAAAGGGAACGCAAACCAGTTGTCGTTCAATTTATGTCGTAGTTTAATTTCTGGTCTGATGCATCATGCAACAGTATCCTTATGAGAGTGTCGGATCGTGGTGTAATTTTGACAATTTTTGCTTGGTTTTGTGCGCAGTGACGGAGACGACCATTGTTGGTTCACGCTCTTTGCATCTCTGTGAGCTCTCATGGAGCCATGAGGCCAAATGCCCAGTCCAAAAGCTCCAACATTCACAAAAAAGCTACTCTTCCGATGATCCGATCATTCCACACTTATAGTGATAGCATATTCGAGGCTCGAGTTTTACGTTCTAATGTTTTTCGGTACACAGCTGTAGTGTTTCCGTTGTGGAATCGTATCGTAAGCAACTGTAAGATCGTCAGCTCTGTTAAACCAGATGTAAAGCGTACAGGCATGCCATACCCAAATCTTTTCGTAGCCCAGATTTAGGATCCCGAGTTGTGTCCCAGCTAGTGTAGCCACTCTACTAAGGTAGTAGGGCAGCATTTTGATAGAATGTTTAGTCCTGCCGGACCGTGTCTGCTTCGAATGCTAGTTGTGCCGCCGCCTTCGAGTTCAACGCGCTCGCTTCGCTCGTCCTCATTCTCTTCGTTCAATCTTCCGCTCATGTGTTAAACCAGTGTTCATAGAGGAGGCCGAGGACGACTGGCGTGGTGTATGACAATGTCACATACCACAGAATGTCCTTCGCAGGCATCTCAGTCAAGAGATACATGGCCAGGGTAGCAACACCACAGGCAGCAATTCCATGCGCGGCGCAGTAAAGCTTGAAGCACCAGGAGAAAATGTATGCTGCAACCCATAGAATAAGAATCGCGAAGCTGGTGGCGACCGAGGGCTTGGGGCTTGCTGGAATCGGCACTTGCAGGAATTGGCCATGTTGTTCCTCATACCCAACAGTGGCAACGGCCGTAGTCCCTTGGTGTTCTTTCGCAGACCTGGTACATCCACTAGACCACTCCCAATTGCAGGAGTAGTTTGGACATTGAGAAGATGCAGGACACACACCCTATCCTTCGTCGAACCACAGGAGCCCGGCGCCAAGGATGGTGAAGAACAAAATCAAGCAGAGGATGGTTTCCTTGCTGGTGGTAGTGCTGCGCGTCGTTTTACTGGAGTAGATTTGCGTTCCTTTTCTTTCTGCGTTTGGTTCTGTTGTCGTAGCTCGTGGCGGTGGAATCGTGGATTTAATGTGGAGTGTGAGGTCCAGCTATGTTGACAACGCTCAAGGAGAATCTCTGCACTTGCTGGAGTGCCTTTGGTGTATGGAACGGAGAGAGGTTGCGAGCTTGGATGCCAGGTGTCGTTGGTAGGGGAAGATTGGTGGGAACTGCAAGTGCAGCACGATTTGGCAATGCGGTGCACAGAACTTCTGCAGTTGGCGGTCTTGCGCGTTTGCAATGCTTGAAGGTGACACGTATTGGAAGCTCTGAAACTGGCACATGCAAGGATCTGCATGAACAATACTCTGCACGAGTACATACTCAATCTTCACATGCATGCCTCTGGCGAATAAGAGCCGAGAGAAGCTGGTGGGTAGCCAGATCTTACGAGCAGGGCTGTTGCCGACTGTAGATCCCTGAAACAAATACGGAAAAAAGTGAGTTGTGGTTGACTGTATGAGGATGCAGCATGTGGCATAGGACTTTCACGTGTCGCGTGATGTCGTAGCATGGCCTTCGTCTAGCAGTGCGTCACCAGTTCGAGATTCTTGACTTCACTTGCCTTCATCAAAACACTTTCACTCCTGCATTGCGCCACAACGATGGCATCAGACCCAGTGACCGAGTTTTTCAACAAGGGATACATCGAAGCGTGAGCACTGTACTGCGACGATCGATTAGGTGAAGCGATCGAAGCAGCGGAACAACTCTTGGAGGACCCTGGTATTACCCACGCTTCTGCCAGGGAAAACCCACATACTGACAGCCGCTAGGTATTCCCCGATAATATTGCATCAAATGTCACATGGTTATTGCGGCATGCGTGGATGACTGCGAAGACGCCGACGATCTTTTGACCAAGTCCGAGGTCCTCCGGCAGATGGCGCGTGAACTGGTCACCCGTCGAGGTATGCATGCTACTTCTCTTCGTTCCGACAGAGCACTAACAAGCTGCAAAAGGCTGCAAGATGGGAGCCGAGCGCGATAAAGATGCCGAGCTTGCCCTGGCCGAGTTGGGCGGCGAAAGAGATTCGGTGAAGCGAAAGCATGATTCCGGGCGTCCGGATGAAGGCGTGGACATGCAATCAGACGAGGAGAAGCTCATGGAGCAAGGAGCTGCGCAGCTTCGCGGGCAGCTGGAAGAGGACAGGTTCGACGACGAGATGGATGTGGATGAGCATGTGGACGAGGATGACGGCGCGTCAGACCTGGCGGGCGCTGACGAACAGGATTTGGGCACTGAGGAGGCGAAGCATCAGCCCGAGCACATCGAAGAAGAGAAGGTGACAACAAGTCGACACTGCCCTTCCGCTAGCCGTAGAGTTGGTCCAGCGTTATAGCAAGGGTCCAAGCCGTGCACCAACATTGCGCCCTCAACCTTCTGTCATGCGCTCAGAGGATGAACGCCCGGCGAAGGAGGACAAGTTGAACAGCTTGTGGTGGCGAGGGCCGGTAGTTTTTCAAGATACTGGCCGACTGATATGGGCAGCTACGTGTAGGAGGTTGGCTTCGCGGGTGCATCAGATGAGTTCTGAAGATATGAGATTCCTTGAATCGTAGCTGGAATCAAGCAAATGCTTATTGCGACTTTTCGTCCAATCGTGATGTATCGTAGCTTCGTATCATGCGGTCTTTGACCATACTGGTCAACTTCTATCCCTCACTGCCTTCCATAGCCTTTTCACATGCCAGACGAACGTCTTTTACTCCTGACACGGAGTCCCATTTGTCAAGCAGACTTGAGACACGCCTCCACTCCGACTGTGCCTCCTCTTCCCGCCCATCTCTCACAAGCTTGCCCAAGCGACCAGGCGCATCAAGCACCCACCGCACGAGCTCCTGTTGCACCTGCTTCTTCCGCGCCTCACTCGCTCCTCCATCACCATGCTGCTTCCTCAGCGACTCCGACAACGCCGTCGCCGTCTCAGCAATGTGTCCAATCGCAGGCGTGAGCGTAGCCGTAGTCGGCGTCAGCGGATCCATATTCGTGCGCATCTTCCGAATCGTGTCCGTAGCCGCAATCAACTTCGAGTAATTGTCATACACCAGCGCTTTCTTCTCTCCGTCGAGCGTCCGTATCTCGCTTACGAGCCCTGCTTCGACGCGCATCACGCCCTCCAGGCCCTCTCGCGCGAGGATGTCTTTGACATATTGCTCTGGATCGAAGCCTTCTTTGTCCAGTTCGCTCTCGATTTCGGGATCTAGGGTGGGTGTTGGCGGAACATCCTTGCTTTGGTCTGCGCTGCCGGCTTTGAGGTTGTAGTAGTCGCGAAGAGCTGCTCGGTTGCGGCGGAGGTTGCCTGTTGCTGGACCGGGACCAGGGTTTCGTGTCGCGGAGACAGATCGGTCTGTTGAGGTTGATGTTCGTCGCGATGACAGTGCGATAGAAGGCCTGGGAGAAGCTATGGTTGACATGGCGGAACGTTGGGCTTTTTAAACATGGGACGAAAGAGGTCAGCGCATTGCCTTGAAGTCAACATTCAGCACGTGAAAGCGGCAAGTTCCGAAAGCGGACTTCAGATGCCGAAGCTCACTCCTTGAAGGTCGCTCCTTTTGAAGCGACATCATCACTCAGTTGACCACAACTGATGTATAGAGTACAGACATGTGATTTGCTAAGCTTCATGCTTATTACACGAAAGTGGCATGTGATTGAAGCACTTACTTCACTCAGTCACTCACTCACACACTTCCGCAAATATGAGCATTCAATTTCACAGGATCATGACAGAAGAACCACAGGTATACGCGAACAACCTCCCATCGGAGCTGAAGACCGTTCACTAAGCTGCCATGTATGCCCACCATTTGTGCGCTGATCTCGTCCACCATAACGCCCTAGCAGCAGCATCTTAACCACCCAGAAGTGCCAGATACTACTGCTTCGATCGTACAGTGCAACTTACACCATGCGGAAGAGGACAAAGTTTCCCGAGTCCCTTCCAATACACTCAAACTCCTTCGGAGAAATCAAAACTCGCACCTTGGAAGAGGCCCGAACCTCCCAAGACCCCTTCTAGTACGCTCAAACTCCTTCAAGCAGCTCGCGGCAGCGATGTACTTGAAACTCTGGAGCGCCCCAAGACGATAGTCCCGCAGTCCTTCTTCCTGGCAAGCAACAACCAGGCAGGCAATCGTGCGTGGCCACGCTTCGATCTCGCGCTCTTCCAGGTCATACAGGGCATCGAGATACCCCTACAGAAGAAGGGGTTGAGTCAGTATAGTGTCTCAGATATCATGGTGGGTTGCCACCACCGGCCACGTACCGTCTCGTGAATTGCATCATCGCCATGGATCATGCGAATTGCGTAGTACTCAGCCACCGCATCAAAGCGCTCGCGCATCGTCTTGCTGAGTTCGCGGAGAGGTTTGCCTTGCGCTCCACCCTGCCTTCCCAGGATGGTACCAGCAAAGCCTTCTGCTTCTGATAGGGGTTGGTTGATGACTGGGCTGTACGAATAGAGAATGTCCTGGAGGTTATTTTCGTATTGTGCACGGACGTCCCTTGCGAATTCCAAATGGTGGTCGTATAACACACCATACGCCTCAGCCTGTTGCATGACGTAGTTACAAAGCTTCGACATCAGGCCATGCGATGGTTCGATGGGTTTTCTCCTGGCGTGGTGCGAATTTTGCATGTCGGCAATGAAATGCTTTTCATCGATGTTTCGGTAGAGCATCCCTAACACCTTGTTGCTCTTGTAATACCTGAGTGGCTTCCTCTCTTCGTCGATACCCTCGAACGCTTCATCGTCGTTGGGATCAAACTCTTCGATTTCGATATCCCCAGAATCATTGACCTGCACGCGCGGACTCGGCGCCATGAAGTCAGGACGGACACGATCATACTTGGGCAACCCTTTCATGTCAACGGCAATGCCCGTCTTGGAGAAGTCCACGGCGGTCGAAGCCATTCCAGCGATCGTCACACAGTCTGCATCGAGCGTGCCGAGTGTACGTTGGTCTGCCAGTTGCATATGGACATTGCAGAGCATGCCCAGTTGGTCCGTCTCCATGAAGTTGACGAAGAAGTCTGACATATCGTTGGCTGTGACTGGGCGATCCAGCTCAATGGGCGATAAGCGAGGGTACTGAGCAGCCACATATGTCTGAACTCGCCGAAGTTGCTTGTCGTAGATGATATTGTAAATATCGCCGTCAAGATCACCGCCAGAGAGCTGGCTTGCCAGATCCCGATCTCCATGTTGACTGAAGACTACAACGTTGCGAAGGTGCTGCAATGGCGAGTCTTCTGGTACATTGACGGCGTGTACAATCTGGACGTCGCCTGGGTGCATCGCCGGCGAACGAGTGATGACGATGTTGTTCTGCACCAGGACTTGTTTTCCTGCTGGAATGGCGTCCTCGTTGCCGGGGTAGGTGCTTGAGGCAGAAGCCAGCGGCGATACAGCTTGCTGCTCAGTGACGACAAATACTTGACCCTCCTGCAGATAGCCGGTCTCGTCCATGATGCCATACAGAGTCATGCCGTCTTTCACGGGAATTCGTCCTCGGTATTTCAGATCACGTAACTCGGTGACCACTGCAAGCTGTCCAATCTGGTGAAGGAAGCCGTCGTCACGATAGTCGAATCCGGCTTCGCCTAGATGAGAGATGAGCGAAGAGATCTGGCTTGCCTGGGAGATCGAGCGTTTTAGAAACAAAGCAGCATTGATGGGATGAGAGTCGCACATGTAGCGAAGACTGCTTGTTGCAGTCTCCTGTAAATCCAGAAGAACCTGCGATGGTACACCCAGGTCTTCGAGAATCTTGATGAGCTGGCGATTGAGGAACATGGGCAATGGCTTGAAGGCGGCTCCACAGATTTCGAGCTTCCATGAGCTCTCTGTCTCAAATTTCTTCATGTTCGAGCGTAGCAGCATCCTCTCACCTTTGAGACGCGTGTCAAGCGACACCATTCCTTTCGCGCCTTGGAAGCGAATCTGTAGGGCCGTAGGTTTGAGGAGGCGCTTGGTACCGTACACCTGCCAGACTTTCCTGAGGAGATCACTGGAAATGGTTCCAACACCATCACTGAAGTCGTAGCCGTTGCGTATGACGACCGGAAGTTCGCCAACACTTGCAGACGACAGCTCGATGGTGTCGTTTGTGTCCGTGAAATTTTGGCCCACACGCGCTGCGCATTTGGCCGGAGTCCGGATCATCTCGAAGTTTCCCAAAGCTTTCAGAACCAACGCCGCGTAAAAAGGTCCGCTTTTTGTGGGAATTGGGGCCATGAACCAACATGAGTGGCTTCGGAGTGCAGAGTTCGAGAATCCAAAGAAGTCATATGCCTTTCCAGCAATAAACAATGGAAGTTTGAGCAAGTCTCGGAATCGATCGTCGTAGACCACTCTTTGGGACGCCCTAGGATCATACCGGACTGGGCCGCCGTCCTCGTCGCAGAGTACTACTCTGATGAAGTGGTCAGTGTAACCTTGAAAACGCCTCAAGACTCGATTAGCAGGTTCGGGCTCTGGTCCCTCCAGATAGAGACCTGTGGGTGTAATGAGCGCCCTATGCACGAGCATCACGTGGCTGTGCCTTTTGACAAGTTCATATGGGTTGTCGGATACTCCGCTGTCATATTCATCTGCAAATCTGAGAAGCTCAGATTCCAAGGATGATGATTTGTAAACCTGACATGTGTCTGGGCCAGGCAGAGGCAGGCTACGGGCCAAATTTCGCAAGGCATGTGCCACTACGTCTGATCCCTTCTCCAGGACCATGGCTTGAACCGCTGGCAGAAGAGAGATGACCTTCAGAGGTGAGAGATACCCGTTGCAAGCCATACGATGCATCTGGAACCTGACGGGAAACTGCAGACTTTTACCATAATGTGCGGTATCAGTGAGCATCGTCTCCAGCCGGACGCGAGAGCGTTCGAAAGTCTCGGTTGGAAATCGCAGTGGCGACGCAAAAGACATTTGCGCGGGCATTTTTGCAGTGCTTTGCAGCAGGCTCCGCACTTTCGGAAGCACATTGGCACCCGACAAGCGAATTTGGTAGACTCTGCATGCACCGGCAATCTTTTGATGAGCATCATTTAAGCCCAGAACGCGGGTCTTCTCAATGGCAGTCGTGCGGCCTGCGTCGCGACCGAGGAGGAGAGCACGCAAACCTGAGGGCACAAGTCAGCACAGTACCTCAGATGTTACATTGGCTTGTATCATTCGTCTACGTACCGGCTTCAATCACATCTTCGCCTTTGACTTTGTAGAACTTGGGCGAATGTCGCAGCGTGAACGTGATGGTAGGTTCATACCGGTCATGGTCGTCAAGCGCAACGTTGTCGCAGGAGAAGTACTCGATGTCCATACGGACTTGATCAGTTCCGACATCTCCCAAGAGCAAGACAGTTTCCCTCAAGCCAAAGATGATCGTCCCGGGCCTGACAAGAGTAAAGTGTGAGTCAAAAACCAGTTGCGAGCTGTTATCGAAGCCCCACTGTCCGCAGTGCACTTTTGAGACGATGAACTTTTTCGTCTGCGTCTTGTCCTGGGGTGCGACGAAGAGTGTCGCTTCGGCGGCCCTCTTTGAGGCCTCGAGTTGCAGAGCCTTGATGTCGAACTCGGTGGGTTTGTTTTTGGAAGCTTGACAGCGAAGACGAGCGCCATTGCATGCGATTACTTTCAAAGACTGCTGATTTCGAGGAGCATTTTGCGGTACGCCTTGAAAGGGCTCAAGTCAGTATAGTGTCCCAGACATGATGTTGGGTTGCACCCTTCGGTCGCGTACCAAAGTAGCTCAAGAAACGCTGGCCATCAGAAGGATTCAGCACGGTGACGAAGGCAAAATTCTTCCCTCGCGGCAACTGGCAGTGGAAGTCCTCGATACCGCATTCCCTAAGCGGTGCCACAAACGACTGGCGTAATCGCTTCTGCGTGATGGTGCTCGGGACATTGAAGACGATGATATCCATAGTGAAACTGTCCAGCTGGTGGTCGCACGGTGAACGGCGTCGACTTAAGGTGAACCAGCATGCGATGATCAGAGAAGTCGAGGTTGTTGGTCGTGTGAAGAGCAGTGTTGATGTGAAGTCGAAGTCGAGGTCGTGCGAAGTTCAGCGAGGTAACAGCGACCGAGGGCGTAGGCGTAGGCTGCCGTCTGCCGTTTGCACGCACGTGAAAAGCACGCGCAAACGAGCGCATCAACAAACAGCGGTCAAGCTTAGACTTCACCTTCAGACCTCACTCTTGGAAGCAAGTCAGTATCTCACTGGTACGATGAATCAATACGGGCGATCGGCGCGGACGATTAACAGCGTCAAGGCAACATGACAGCCTCAGTGAGTGGCCGAACTCATGTCTTTCTATCTACCTGCGTAGAATTGTTAGAACGTTGTCCCACGGACTTCCTATCTCTCCAAACGTACCTTGCTACTCGAGGTGACACAACATGCGGGCCGTCATGCAGTGCGACGTCGTGATCCAACGACAGCTGTGTCATTCGTGAAGTGTTGCGACTCAGCCTCGCCTCCGAGGGGTCGGATGAGCAAAACAACAGACACAAAGTACCATGCTTCTCAAAAGAAAAATATGAAGAAAATCAAATACCACCACCATTCATACAAGAAATTTTGTGTGCCGAAGCTGCTCTAACGCCATAAGAAGGAAGCCCCAACAATGCCATGATTACACACTCAGGACGTACCGAAAGAAGAAACGTCGAGCCCGTTAACTCTTCGAAGCACCCACAGGTGTCGAGTTAGAGCCTGTCGCACCTCCACTACCCGACGACCGACCACTACCCTTCGATTTTGACTTGACATCCTTGCCGCTCTCCTTCGCAGCCTTGTTCCTCGCGTGCCTTTCTCTCGCCAGTTCAAGCGGCGACTTCTTCTTCTTGTACTCTGTGGCTGTGCCGTTACTCTTGACATCCTCAAGCTCGGAGAAGCTCTGGAAGCCATCGTTGGAAGCCTTGTTCTTGCTCTGTCGCACCCAGTCGCCACGCCTCCTCTTGTACATGTCCATTTTCCAGTTCTTCCACACCGCGCGTCCGCAGGGTGATTCACGCAGTTGTGCCTCGTTCTCGGCCAGTTCCTCTGCGATGCGCTCGCGGATGAACGCCAGGCCGTGTGTGCCTTCCCAGATGCAGTCGACGACGTGCGATGCGGCTTTGTCGAGGGCCATTTCGCCAATGTGTCCGTAGAAATGCTGGACCTGCTTGCGCACGGTGATGATCGATGCTGTGCGTGCAGTGATGGCAGCTTGAAGGGTGCGAGAGACGATAGGATCTTTGCTCATGGCGAACCAAGTCTCAGCGTCGAGTGCGATGAGTGCATCCAGGACGAGACCACTGAGAGCACCTGGGACAAGAAGCATTGCCTGTGCGAGGACATTGAAGTGTGCTTTCACTGGTTCTGGAGCGCTGGCACCGAAAGCCTTGCCGGCTGTGTTTGCGCTTGGACGAATTCCGTCTGGCTTCTTGCTGTTGGTATCTGGTGTGTCATCGATCTTCAACAACTTCTTAACCTCGAAGCCGTTCGGTCCGTCCCATGTCGAGTTGATAGACGCCGCAATTGCTTTCGAGTCGATGTTACGCACAGCACAACGTTCGATCAGCGTGCGGACAATGTTGGTGCGATTGCGTTCGAGCAGACTAGGAATGGTCGGCACAATGGCCTCGTGAGCAGCAAGTAGCTCGTCCTTGCCGAGACGTTCCATGATGCGACAAGCCACGAAACTTGCGACCTCGTTGCGGGCGTAGGAAGGCAGCCTTTCCTTGAAGAGGGTTCCGTAGATGTTCTTGAATAGCTTTGCAGGTGCAGCTTCGACCAGAGTCTCAACCAGTCGCGAGCCAATGTTGTCGTAAATCATCGCATTGATGAATGCAGCACTTGAGCTCTCGGCAGTGATTGGATCATCAGGCAGAAGTGTACGAATGACAGAAGATTCATCCTTAGCGCGCTGCTTGCCAAAGTGTGACAACTCAATCCTGAGCAGAAGCTGCAGTGTAGGGTTACCGTTGGGAGATGTAGCCAGCGCACGCAGCTTCTCGGTGTCGAGGCCAGCAATACTGTCACTGAGGAGTTTCTCCAGCGCCTTCGAGAACGACTCCGGCACCTTTCTGTTCTCATCTTGAGTCTCCACCTTCTCTTTGCCTTCGACCTTAATTCCCTCCTTGTTCTTGCTTTGCATAAGCTGCTTGTTTGCCGACGAGTCCAAAGATTCGCCAGAGAAGACCACCAGAAGGACACGGAGAACGTGTGAGGCGAAGCGGTCGGTCATTAGGAATCCTATGCTGCCCTCGATTTCGGCCATGGTATCCAGGAAGCATTTCTCCATTGCGGGTTCTGCCTCACTGTCGGCGTCTGCATCTTCAGATTTGGCGGACTTTTTGGGACGTATGGAGAGTTCATTTGTAACAACGGGTGCTGCGTTAGAGAAGAGGGCCTCACAACAGTGGGAAGCAAAGCGGTGGGTCATCAGATGCACAAAACTGGTGAAAGGTTAGCGAAGACGTCCAGGTGCTGCATGCGACAAGGTTATACGTACTTTCCAGAGAAGCGCTGGAACAATCCTTTGAGCTGCGAAGGAGTCGAAAGCTGGATCAAGCGCTCCATCAAGCGAGAGCAAGATTGACTGTTGGCGATCTTGAGCTCTTTTCCCTCAGCTTCGCGCCAGACGTTGGCCAGGAAGAGTTGTCGTTGTTCAGCGTCCTCGAACGAGTTCATTTCCAGCATTTCGTCGGCATGTTTGAAGTATTCTTGTTCCTCCTCGTCGAGCATACCAAAGAATACTGTTTCCAGGCCCGGGTGTACGCCTTCCATGGGCTCTCCATCACCCTCAGCCAACGGAACGTAATCATGTCCATTCTCGAGCTCGTTAGGCTCTTCCTCAGTAGACTTTTGTCGCTTGATGTCCTGAGTAAGAGTCTGGTCTTCCTCGGCTTCTTCGTGCTTCCTCTTGGTCCCTTCCATGCGGCGACCGCGCTTCTTGTTTTCTTTAGGCATGACGTGTGCTGGTCGGCCTAGCCGATATAGTGTGTAAAAATTTCCGAGAGTCGCAAGTGAGGATTTGTTGCAGAGTTCGATCGCAGGCAAGAAAATGCGAGTTGAAGGCGAGACGGTGAAAGAGATGCAATGTCGCTAAAGCAGACAGGTCCACGGCGCAGTCGAGGTGTGGCAGGACGGGGCGAGAGGCGAAGATCGAAGGCGAACAGAGAGGTGTGCCAGCTCACGGCGCAAGACTGCAGGGCACAGATCTCGGACTTGCTGGAACAAGCGATCTCAGACAAGGCCGATCGTAGCGTAGCGTATCGAGATTAGTGAGATTGGCCCCGTCTATACTGCTTAAGCGCCTCTCCATCATGCCGAGTGTCCGCCCGTCCGATCCACAAATCTTGCTGATGACCGCCTGTAGATCGAGCCGTCGCCTCCAACTATAATCTTTGACCAATCAAAACTGATAACATTGATCTTCACTATAATCACTTCAACCGAAGGAGCTGCAGACAGATGTGGTGCCGCATACACACCCCCGTCTCCTCATCGGCATGCCTGCCCCAGCGATACGCGAGATGTTGCACCTTCTGCGCGCCCACTGCAGCCTGCACATTGCATGTACAGTATGCGTGTGCTGGCTGGCTGAGCGAGTCGCATGCGCTGCCCGTATCAAGGCACTACACTGTGCATCCGTTGCCTCCCCCAACGCCCTCGTCCTCGCTCATATCCGCCAGTCAATCAATCAGGGAAGTGTACATCAAGACTTGTGCTCTGCGTCACCATCTGCACTGCACGGTCTGCACCTGCAAACTACGCGGAGGCGGGACGTGATGCGCAGTTCGCCTGCTTCTTCCGGACGCCAACCACTGGCAGAAGCACTTCCCGCACCGTTGATATCTCACATGCAGTTCGTAGATCATGATGTTCTACTACATGCAGGGATCCTGTGGAATCCTACATTTGTGGCAGAACAGTGCCAGTCCCTGGCATGTCGGCGACCATAAGCAGGTATCTTTGGGCAGCAAAGCCGTTACATGTGGCGCCTACAAAGTCACTGGTCCGAAGCCATAACAGCCTCAAAGATGACGTTTTAGGAGTCTAGACTAGATAAATGCAACCGGAGATACATAGAGCATACAGTTCGTGAACCCACCGAATTTGTGCATGTCCTCAAAGAAGCGTGACAGCATGAACAGTAACACAGCTGGTCACGATGCACCATAACACAGAGATCGTATGCATGCTCACTGTGGTGCAGCAGATCTAGGAGGTACCCTTGTACGCGCCTGTCACTGTGGGAGCGATGCGTGGAGATTGAGGCGCCTGCAGGGTCTGACATCGTCAGGCCACCTAATCCCGGCTTCAGAGACGTTACCACGGTCAGAGTAACCCTCGTAGGTCGACACGAAGTATCCTGGCGTGACCTCTGGCGGATGCATCGGAAGGGCAAAACGACCAGCGAATTCCTTGTCGAGCTTGTGCTCGCGTTCTTGGGCTCGATTGACCGACTGGTGTGCTGGTCAAGTGGGCTCCAGTCTTCTGGGCTGCGCACTGTGACGTCGAGACTCCAAGACTTGAGACGGTTCGGAGATTTTTTCTTAGCACGAGCAATGCCATCAATGATGGTCTCACCTTATCATTGTGCGGAGAGAGCTTCACATTATCGGTGATCGGTTCGCAAACCGAAAGCGAAGACATAAAACCTCCAAGCACCCAAGACACAACCTCGTGGCGCAGTTACAATGGTGTCTGGTCCTCCGCGGAGAGCCTTCTCTGCGCCTTGTCAGTGAATCCTTCCAACGGCTCTCGGATGGCATCCCATGCGCAAGTTGGCAAACTACCAATTCACCACTTGGCGGATTTCCGTGCACGTCACAACTATCGTCCTAGGAGACCCTCGTCGGACGGTGCTAAAGAACGATGGCGAGTCGTGAATGCTTGCATTCTGCTTTCACTTCCTTGCAAGATAATTTACCATTGCTGCGCTTTTGATGGAAAAGTAGTGGTGACTGTCAATTTCAGATCTAGTTCTTCCATCTCTTGTTGAATCCCACTGTCTCTTTCGGAAGCCTGACATGCACATTATCGACACAGCGCCATGGACCGGCTGGCTCAGAATTGCTGTGTCTTTGCTACAGTGCCTCATTTTCCTTACCACTATCACTGTAGTCGCATTAGGTGCTGCGTCCTCGGCAACAACCGAACGACAATGGGATCTGCCATATCTTGAACAAACTGGACAAACGCCACTGCCTCAGACCTCATATACGTCCACGCACGAGATGAAAGTACGGATGTAAGTAATGTCCTTGCCGTCTGGTCCTTCTATGCACTAGATACTGACTCCCCTCCTAGCCAACTGGTCTGCTTCTACATGCTAGCGCCTCTAATAATGGTAGCTTTCGTCGTGGGCGAGGCCTGGTGCTTGTTCACAAACGAACTCGCACCCCTCTACGTTGTCGTCGCTTCGATTCTTGCCATCTTCGTCTGGGCTCTCGAAGTCGGATTCTGGACCGCCTGCCACACAAAGAGTGGTGATGCTGTACCCGATCTGTGCCCTGTAATCTTCCAACATGGCAAAGATGAACTCTTCAAAGTCTCCGGCCTCGACTTCGCCAAAGCTTCAGTCTACTTGGCTGCTGTTTTGATTGTGTTGTACGTAACATGACTTCCACCTTCCACACCTCTGGCGAGCCGTTGGACAATCTAGCTAACAATCACACTAGCTACCTCGCCTACATGGCCCTCGGCGCCTCCGTATACCACCGCGGACGCATACGCGACAAGCAGCGCAAATGGATCGGCGCACAGAAACGAGCATCTCTTTTGCGGTTCGCATCGGATGAGGAATCAGAGAAAGCAAACGCACAGGAGGGCTCGCCGATGATCCAGTCGCGAGCGTCTCTTGCGCAAGCGCCAGGCGATCGGGCGAAGACGATCACTTGGGAATAGATGGATTGCCATAGGGATATGAATCATGATTTATGCGGGCATTGGGGTTCAAGGGGATCGGCTTTGTTTTCAGCGAGGCGTTTGCGGCTTCGGGGTGCATTTGAGCGGCTGGGGTGGTCATTGCCAGGATTGTCAGGTTTGGAATGGTTGTGCATGCGGTTCGGGAATGGGCTACACAAGCATTGGAACATTTGGGCATAGAAGGCATCCATGATTTTTTACGCGTTGTGTCTATACGTACGACTTTACACTGTACACCTGCTCAACGGCCATATCAAACCATGTTCTCCGGGTCTTTGCTCTCCTTCCTGTGCATCGAGCGAGGTGTTCTTGCGCCAGAACCGGAACCTTCTTCGGAGCGAGTACCATCTGGCCGCTCGCCTTCGATGGGAAGTAGTGGGCGTTTATCAGCCGCGAATAGTTCATCGTCGATCATGTTTGGCTCGTTGTCTTCGGCAAGGTACTGTGAATCAGAGTCAGTACATCCGAACATCATTTCGTCCAGCAAGTGATCCACTCTTACCAAGTACCAGTACACGACTCCAACAAAAAGTCCACCACCGACAATATTCCCAAGCAGCGCCGGAATCATAGAGTACGCAATATAGTGCCCAACGCTCAACCCAGGCGTACCCACAAAAATCCCCAGCGGGATATAAAACATATTCGCAACAACGTGATCAAACCCAAGCATCACAAACGCGAACGTCGGCCACCAGATCCCAACGACCTTGCTGAAGAACTCCCGGCCCATGAACGACAGGTAAGCGGCCAGACACACCAGCCAGTTGGCGCCGATGCCGCGCAGGAAGACTTGGTGCCAGGCGGGTGTGATTGCTTTTGAGGTTGCGAAGGTGACTACGCGGGCGTGTTGGGCTGTTGTGCTGAAAGTGCCGCCATAGCCGGTGATGATGGCCATTACGAAGAGGGAGCCGGCGAGGTTGCCCCAGAAGGTGATGAACCAGTGGAGGAGCATTTTCCAGGGTGGGATGCGGCGGTGTAGGCAGGCGATTGTTGTTAGCTGTGCGGTGTGGGATCAGCTTGATGTTCGTTTATTGATGTTGGTTGCAACGATCATACCATAAAGCTTCCGGTGCATAGGTCGGCTCCCGTCGATAGAATCGCAGTGAGACCCCAGGGAAAGATCAAGGCGCCGAGTAAAGTGATCACACCGGGAGCATTCTCCTGGTACCATGGCGCGACCGTTACTGATAGGGTACATGCGCACGCAAAGGCCAGCAGACATCCTGCCATGAAGGAACTTGCGAACACTTTGTCGATGCGCATGTTGGCTTTGATGGTGCCGGCGCGGGAGCATAGCTCCGTCGTCTCCTTTGGTGTGTAAGCATTATGCACAACCTGCATGTGCATGTTGGCGGTATGCTTGTAGTTCTGAACGGAGAGGTTGCTGAACGAGAAGAGCCCAATTAAAGAGTAGAAGGTATGTTCGGAGCCAGGTGTATCAAAGCTGCAAGAATCAAAGCAGAGGAAATATCACTGGAGACGGCCAGGCATCTTGTACCTAGCAGATCGACCGCATCGACAACCACTACGATCACCTTCTGCATATCCCGTCCCAAGACCGTGGATACTGACCCCAGACTTACTTGCCTTCTCCGGACAGCAATGATGGGAGCAGACCAGGGCCCCGGTCGCCAATCAATGCACATGTGGTGGGAAAGGACAGCGTCTGAGAAAGATAACGAGGTCTGATTGACCAACCACAGTGGCCGATTCCGAGCCTGTATTATAGACACGGGTGCTATCAGTGCAAGCAATCCGCGGGCCAGCTTTTGACCGTACCGTGTCAATGGTGCATTGTTGCCTGTATCCTGTAGATCTCGGATCGGTGTTT
>Ga0265797_10003197_pt1 | contig 26531 bp, 14 predicted proteins | sample P2T30metagenome_FD_192433 | JGI IMG/M metagenome (GOLD analysis project Ga0265797, IMG submission 192433) | Plant litter microbial communities from East Loma Ridge, Irvine, California - P2 T30 | ecosystem: Environmental > Terrestrial > Plant litter > Unclassified | place: USA: California... | reverse complement strand
ATGCCGATGGCGCCAACATGCTGGCAGAAGCATTCAAACCTTATGACGGTATTGTGGTTTGGCGGGCATTCGTTTATAAAGCAGATCCCAATGCAGACCGATTTAAAGCAGCTTATGAAGAATTTGTACCGCTCGACGGCAAATTTGATCCGAAAGTAATCGTGCAGGTAAAAAATGGGCCTATCGATTTTCAGCCACGCGAGCCTTTTTCTCCTTTATTTGGTAATATGCCTAAAACGCCTTTGGGAATAGAGTTTCAGATTACGCAGGAATACCTGGGCTTTGCCACACATGCCGTGTATGAATCGCCTATTTTTAAAGAATGTCTCGAATCGGATACTTATGTAAACGGAGCAGGATCAACTGTCGCTAAGGTAGTAGACGGGAGTTTGCATGGTTACGCACGCACGCTGATGGCTGGTGTTTCCAACATAGGAAATGCCCGAAACTGGACCGGACATCCATTGGCGCAAGCTAATTGGTACGCATTCGGGCGTTTGAGCTGGGATCATCAGCTGAGCTCCGAACAGATCGCCAGCGAATGGACAGCGCTGACTTTAACCCGCAATCCGAAAGCAACAGAAAGTATCGTATCGCTGATGTTACGGTCAAGGGAAATTTATGTGGATTACAATACACCGCTTGGACTGTCGCGTCCCTGGATGGGCGTTCACTTTGCTCCGGAACCCTGGCAGAATAAAGGATCGCGCCCTGACTGGACGGCCGTATACTATCACCGCGCAGATTCTGCCGGTCTCGGTTTTGACCGTACGGCTTCGGGAAGTGATGCTTTGGCTCAGTACCGTCCGCAGGTACAGCAGCAATGGAATAATCCGGACAAAACACCATTACCTTATCTTCTATGGTTTCATCATGTCGGTTGGAATAAAAAACTAAGCACAGGAAAAACGCTGTGGGAAGAACTTTGCACCCGCTTTTATACCGGCGCTGATTCAGTGTCGTGGATGCAGAAGCAGTGGGATCTGGCAAAACCCGGTCTCGATCCGCAGGTATATACTGATGTTGCACAAAGGCTGAAAGTACAGCACAGGGAGGCGATCTGGTGGCGGGACGCCTGGGTCTTGTATTTACAGACTTTCGCCAAACAACCTATCCCTAAGGGATTTGAACCACCGAAGCAGACTTTGGAAGAAGTTAAAAAGTCAGTGAACGTGTATCTGACCAGATAAATAATGACTGTGCAGGTATGTTACAGCGCATTAATAGCACATTCTTACCCCTAATTCAAACAAATGTGCTCACCTGCAACAACGCTGTAATGATACCTTTGCCCACTATGTAAATACAAGATTTATTTTAATCAAAAAAATTAAAAAATGCAAAGAAGCTTTTTAATGCTTGCCCTGACGCTATTTGTAATGACTGCCAAAGCTCAGGTAAACAGTCAAAACAAAGACAATGTGCTGTCCAAAAAGGAAAAGGCGGAAGGTTGGAAGTTGCTTTGGGATGGTGCTACCACCAATGGTTGGAAAAGTTCGGGATCAGACGCATTTCCTTCGAAAGGCTGGGCTGTGGACGCTGGTGTACTAAAAGTGTTGAAAGACGGTAAAGGAGGGGATATTATCACAGACAAAAAATATCAGAACTTTATCCTGAAAGCCGATTTTAAAATTACGGAGGGAGCAAATAGCGGTATCAAATATTTTGTAAACCGGGGTGGTATAGGCTGTGAATACCAGATCCTGGATGATCAGAAACATCCTGATGCCAAGGGAGGTGTAGCCGGAAACCGTACGCTGGGATCTTTATATGACTTAATTACAGCGTCAGCCGACAAACCATTTAATAAGGACCAGTTCAATACAGCGATGATTGTCGTACAAGGCAATCATGTGGAACACTGGCTTAATGATGTCAGGATCCTGGAATATGAGCGTAACAATCAGATATGGAAGGCCTTAGTCAATACAAGCAAATACAAAGCCTTCGATGATTTTGGTGCCTCTTCGCAAGGAAATATTTTACTTCAGGAGCACGGTGATGAAGTTTGGTATAAGAATATAAAAATATTGGAGCTGTAATTTCTTGTTCCTAAATACAGCATTGCCACAGAGATTACAAAGATTAAAATAGTTTGGTTAGTTTATTTCCCGGCGATTTTTTTGCCGGGAAATTTTGTCCCTTTTTCAGTAATTATCTGCCTCTGATTGCAGGCTCATGACAATCATTTCAAATTTATTGATCACCATAACACAAAAGTTAAATTTAAAATTTTACCATTTTTATTATGAAGTTTTTTATCGATACCGCTAATTTAAGTGAGATTAAGCAGGCGTATGAGCTGGGAATTCTGGACGGTGTAACGACCAATCCTTCCCTGATGGCAAAAGAAGGAATAGTGGGTAAGGAAAAGATTATCCAGCACTATATAGACATTTGTAATGTGGTCGACGGGCCCATATCTGCGGAGGTGATCTCGACAGAATTCAACCAGATTATTGAAGAAGGTGAAGCGCTTGCTGACCTGCATCCGAATATCGTAGTAAAGGTTCCCATGATCAAGGACGGGATCAGGGCGATTAAATATTTCAGTGGCAAAGGTATAAAAACCAACTGTACGCTTATTTTTTCTGCCGGACAGGCATTGTTGGCTGCCAAGGCGGGAGCTACTTATGTTTCGCCATTTATCGGCAGGCTGGATGATATTTCTCAGGATGGGATTGGGCTTATCAGCCAGATCAGGCTCATTTATGATAACTATCAGATGGAAACCGAGATACTTGCCGCGTCCATCAGAAATCCGATACATATCCTGCGTTGTGCTGAAGTAGGTGCTGATGTAATGACGGGACCGCTCAGTGCCATCACTGCTTTGCTGAACCATCCGTTGACAGATTCAGGATTAGCCAAGTTTTTAAGTGATTACGCAAAGGGAAATTCCTGAACCGGAAAAATCAGAACCGGCCTTAACTCATTATAAAATATAGTTCTCAATGAAACAGTTACAGTCACTGGATTATGTTATTTTCTTTGTCTACTTCATTATTGTATCCGTATATGGTTACTGGATTTACCATAGAAAGAAAAGTGAAGCGGCATCGACCAAGGATTTCTTCCTTGCCGAAGGGTCACTGACGTGGTGGGCAATCGGGGCCTCTCTGATTGCATCCAACATATCTGCCGAACAGTTTATCGGTATGTCAGGAAACGGTTTTTCAATGGGTCTGGCCATATCCAGCTACGAATGGATGGCTGCTGCAACACTTGTCATTGTGGCACTGTTTTTCATGCCGATCTATCTGAAGAACAACATCTTCACCATGCCGCAATTTCTTAGTCAGCGTTATAATCCGACGGTGAGTTTAATCATGGCGATTTTCTGGCTGGGCCTGTATATCCTGGTGAACCTGACGTCGATTCTGTATCTGGGAGCACTGGCCGTGTCCGGAATATCCGGTCTGGACTTTGACCTGTGTATGTGGGGCCTTGCCATTTTCTCGATCATCATCACCATTGGCGGAATGAAGGTTATTGGTTTTACGGATGTAATACAGGTATTTTTCCTGATCATCGGTGGGCTTGCAACCAGCTATATTGCCATCAATCTGGTTTCGGATAATTTTGACACGACTGGTCTGCTCAACGGACTGAAAATGATGAAGGAGAATCACAATGATCACTTCCATATGATCTTCAAAGAAGGAAGTACACATTATATGGAACTGCCCGGCCTGACCGTGCTTCTGGGAGGGATGTGGATTGTGAACCTGAACTATTGGGGATGTAATCAGTATATAACCCAGCGTGCACTCGGAGCAGATCTTAAAACTGCGCGTAACGGACTTCTTTTTGCAGCATTTTTAAAGTTGCTGATGCCTGTTATCGTGGTACTTCCTGGTATTGCTGCTTATACTCTTTATAACCAGGGACTTTTCCAACAGGAAATGACTGAAAACGGTGTGATTGTAGCTGACAGAGCATATCCGGTACTGCTTAATTTGTTACCCGCCGGATTAAAAGGACTATCATTCGCGGCGCTTACAGCGGCTATTGTAGCCTCATTGGCCGGGAAAGCGAACAGTATCTCAACGATTTTTACCCTCGATATTTTCAAGATTTACATTGGTAAAAATAAAACGGAGGCACAGTTGGTTACAATTGGCCGGATCGTAATTGTGATTTCTATGATCCTGGCGATTCTTGTTTCTCCTTACATGGGTATCGATAAGGCGGGAGGGTTTCAGTTTATTCAGCAAATGACCGGACTGCTGTCACCCGGAATTTTTGCATCTTTTATCATGGGATTTTTCTGGAAGCGAAGCAATTCAGCAGGAGCGTTGTTTGCCATTGTTGGTGGCTTTATTGTTGCCCTGGCCATGCACAACAACTGGCTGCCATTCGCAGACTGGACACAGGTTCCGTTTTTGGACAGAATGGGATGGGTATTCGTGATTTGTATAATCGGAATGTTTATACTGAGCTATGTTTTACCGGATGAGAAAAAAGGTCTGGTAGTGGATGCGTCTATGTTCAAAGCGCACAAGGGATTTGTATGGGGTTCTGCCATTATTCTTGTTCTGCTGGTTGGTTTATACACTTACTTCTGGTAAAGGTTAAACCCTGGATAATACAGTAAGAAAAACATAATTCGCATCATTGATAAAAGCCCCGGGAGATCTGTTCCACGGGGCTTTTATTTTAAGGCTGTACCTGTTAATGACTGCTTAACAGGATTTTACAAGCGTGTATTTAACGGTCAATTAGTGCTCTGAATGCATCTGCAAGTTTTTTACCTCATCACGGGTCACATCATCCAAAACCTCTCCCTGCTCATTTATTTTTGCTTTGATTCCCTGAATCAGTAAAGTCGTTTCAGGCGTGAAGCGGGCCATAACCGTTTTCATTATTAGTTGTAATTCTTTGTGTCCCATTTCCCCATTAGCCGATGCAGTAATAATACCGAGGGCCTTATCTGAAAAGATCGTGGTAGCTATACACCATTCAATAGCATTTTTAAGCCCACTTGGAATACTAAATACATACTCAGGTGTACAGATCAGAATACCATCTGCCTTTTCTATATTTTCTCTAAACTCCATAACAGGCGTTGGGGTATTATCAACTGATAGCCGGGGATCAAAGTGCGGCAGGGATTTTAAATCTTTAAACACACGCAACATAAATATTCCCGGGTAACAACCGAAAAGTGATCCATCAATTTTTCGTTCGATGAATTACTGCTGGCACTGCCTATTATAACAAAAATGTTCTTCTTTGAAGTCATTGCAGGGTATGATAATGAAGCCGGCAAGTTATCTAAAAGTTGCCGGGATTCGCTTCGTTTTTTCATATTCCCAAAATTCTCAATTGGATCTGGTGTATGGACACAGCATGCTGCTTGCAACAGGCTTAATTATAAGGCAACAAACGCATTATATGATTGACTATTAAATAATAAGCGGGTACCTCAATTGTTCTTTGAGGTACCCGCTTTACTACTGGTGGAGGCATCAGGAAATCCTTGCTCCGGATGTAATTAAGATAGATGAAGGTGGAGCTACTACCTTTTTACAAATGACCCTGTGAAGTTGTCCAGCCGATAGAAATAAATACCAGGGCTTAGGGTTGAAACATCAATTCCTGTCTGCTCTGATCCTGTCAGATCGGATTGACGAACTTTTTGTCCGAGCACATTCAGAATGATCAGTTTTCCGGAAACTTTATTTCCTTTCAGATCGATGGTAAGCATATCCTGAACCGGATTCGGGTAAACAATGACCGGTGAAGAATTGCCGTTTTTCACAGATTTAACCGGAGAGTAGGTATATGTTCCGTCAAGGTCAATTTGCTTTAAACGGTAATAGCTGATACCGGTTAAAGGAGCAGAGTCCGTAACCGTGTAATGATTTTCCTCATCGCTGTTTCCGTATCCTTTAACAAATGTTAGTTTTTCAAACTTTCTGGCATCTGCACTTCTTTCAATATCAAAACCATTGCTGTTCTTCTCAGAAACAGTAGTCCATTCCAAACGGACGACATTTTCAACAGAACTGGCAGTAAACATGCTCAGATGAACAGGCAATGGACTTTCATCCAAAAACAGTTCAAGGTTTGCAGCCGTTGTGGGAAGTCCCGGAGCAAGGTATCCGCCAAAAGAACTTACTGATGGCTGTGACGTAGCGATTACCCGTGCAAAGGACGCTGTTCCGCCGGAGTTGGTAAGATAATAACCACCAACAGGTGCTTTGATGCCGATGTAAACACCACCGGTTATTCCTACCTGCATGTTACGTGATGCATTTTCATCACCAGCAGACCTTAGATTTGCCGATGAGGATATTGATCCCGTTCCTGTAAATGTGAAGGTCCCCGTACCGTTTACAAGCACCGGAGTATTGGCAGGTATTTTAGAATTAATGATTATTTTACCAGTGATTTTTGGATCCGTAAATTCAAGTGTATATGCTTTCACACCTGTCGGAATGCTGGCTTCAAATGGAAGGACAAGCATTTTTGGCCCGTTTAATGTAGCGCTGTAAGTTGCTGCCGTTGCAGTAAAACCCGATGGCGTGTAAAAATCACCACCCATATCGCTTACTTCCAGTTTTTCGCAGGTAGTTCCGCTTATCACGTTGGTTTTATCGCTCAGTACATTACTTGCAGTGTAAAAAACGCTGTTTTTGTTTGCTGCTGCGGCATGCCAGTCAGTCTGAGCGGGGATACCTGTTGCCTGTGTAAAATCAAGTGAAGTATAAGTAGGATCATTTAAGCAATCCAGTAAGTAGCTGTCTGAATTGCTATAAGGTCCGGAAAATTTGTAGCCTCTTTCATTTCCTACTGCGAGGTAAACGTCCTGGAATTTAAAGGTAAGAAGCGAGCTGTAATTATTATTAAACATCGAAATAATCCCGGTAATGCCATCCGGAAGCACATTCTCTGAAATGTCGAAAACCCAGTCGAAGTTGTCTCTCCGGGCAAATTCAATAGTGCCATAATTATGTGAAGCCACTGCTCCGGCTTTATTGATGTAGTAAAGCGTAGCATTACTTGATGTGTAAAGGTTACTGGATGATAAACTTTCTACTCTGAATACCAGCCTGTTAAATTTTCCATTTATTTGTATGAAGCCATTGTTTGCATCCTTGTTTGCACTAAATAGTGGCATGTCCACCTTATGTGAAACTGTTTTGCCACTCAGCCGGTAAGTGGTTCCGAATGCGGAATTGGTAGCGGTTTGTCCCTCTACTTTTGCATAATTAATAAGCTGAGCGCTCATTTGTGAAACTTCCCGATCTCCGCTCTTATTAAATACAAGTGTCGTAATACTTGATGCGTCGATCGTTACATTCGGACGGGCTGTTTCTCCTGAAAATGTTAAATTGTTTTCTACTAAACTTGTAGTTGCCGTAGTGGTTATAGCCTTCCCGGAAGTGGACAGGAATGGTAAATCCACAGACAGATTATAGGAATTTGCCGAAGAATTGATCACTACCACAAACACCTTATCACCTGCTTCGGAAATATAGGAAGACCCGTTTAGTTGTCCGGTATTGTCATTCCATGTGTTTTGAATACGCCTCGCACCGGTAACATATTTGGCATAGTGTGACAAAACATTTCCACGTTTGGTTATTTCACCCGCAACGGTGCCGAATTGCCCGTCACCCATCAATCCATAGTAACGCTTGGTAGCATAATGTACCCATGCATTAACGTTGGCGAGCATGGCTTCATTTACCTTCGTAGCGAAGTCGAATGCATCCCGCTGCCAGCTGTAGTTACGTGTGCCACCATCAGAATTCCAGTTGATCAGAAACTCAGTCATCCATACTTCTTTTCCCTTGGCCTGCACATTCAGTAAACCGGACTGAATTGCACCATACTGGTGCCCTCCGAATATATCCAGATTAGCCAGCACGGCAGGATCGTTATTGAAAGCATTTGCATAACTGTCTGATATACCTACACTTTCAGGCGCAATGATTTTGCAATTGATTTTATCTCCCTGTTCTTTGATAAATTTAACCATCTGCGCCGGCGTCCAGATACAACCGGCATAATCAACCTGATAGTCCGGCTCATTTTGAAGTGATATGGCTTCCAGTGTTACCCCGTTTTCGCTCATAAAACTCACAAAGTCATTCAGGTACTGGGCATAGTCGGCATAATTTTCTTCTTTAAGATATACTGCCCGGTATCCTCCGCCGGTAACTGCAAAACGGGAGGCGATCGTATTATCTGTCTTCCACTCTGCCGGCATAGACCAGGGCGAAGCAAATATTTTTAGTCCCAGAGATTGTGCCAACTGAGCCGTTGCTACTGACTGCGGCCAGTTATCTTTCCCGATCGGGATGTATATACGCATCATGTTGTATCCTGTCTCGCTGCCTGTCCCCCACATTTTTCTGATTTCTTCTTCGCTCATGTGGTTGTAAGCAAACTGCGGACTATTGACAAAACCACCAAAACCGGTAATTTTTTGATAGGATACATCCTTATTAAGCTTTATTGTCGCATTTCTCACCTGAGAAAAAGCGGTGGTTTGAAATAAGGTTAGAACAGCGATGATTATTGCTGAATTAAATAACCCGGGTAATTTTCTCTTCATTCGTCGGAATAGTTGATTGTTAATATTTTGGTGAAAGCGGGGAATGGAATTTTACGGCATATTTCAAGAAGAGTAATTGCCGCTAAAGTAGCAATCCGGAGGATCGAAGTTTTTCATGTTATTAATATAATTTGCTAAATAATTAATATGATTTTATTGAGCAAAGTACGGTACATGGAAAATGAAATTATAGCACAAATCGTCAAATTTGTGGTAAGAATGTTCGGTAAATGAGCTTCTGATATTGTATCCTGCGTATTTTTAATAAAACAAAACGGATACATGATCTTAAAGAGAGAGCAGCAAGGAAGATCAGACGATTATTTCAAGTAGACAAAAACCCTGATGAAATTTGAAAAAAAGAAGAAGTTTATCTTTTAACAGAGAAGAAAAGACAGTAATGGAGACAGCAGAAAGTACAGGCTAATCAATAAGCCTGTTTGTTGTGCAAATCGGAAAACGAATAGTTAACTATACGGCAAACAACCCTTTAAAATCATTTTTACTGATAAAATTACATTATCCATGACACATTTAGCTCATGGATAATGTGTATTTCAAAACCGATTGTTTTGTTAGTGAGACAATGAACTGATAAACTTTTATATAAGCCGGTTGAATTACCGTTTAACTAAGGTAAGGATCTTCTTAAAACCGGTAATGATCAGCAGAACAGCCAGGCCGGCGATCAGACCCAATGCCAGTTCTTTAATGGTTGAAGGCAGTTCCGGATAAAGATGATGCAGGTAGGCAATGTTATGGACAAAAATTCCACCTGAAACCAATAATAATGCAACCGTTCCCACAGCGCCCAAAACCTTAATCATAATAGGCAGCGCCTTTACCAGGATGTTGCCCAGGCCTGCAAAGAAACCTTTTCCGTCTGATTTTTTGATCAGCTTGTAACCTGCATCGTCCATTCTTACAATTAGTGCAACGATGCCATAAACCCCAACAGTCGCCAGCAGGGCAACGGCTGAAACAGTTAAAATCTGGATCGTCAGGCTTTCTTCCAAGACACTGCCCAAAGCAATGATTACGATTTCTATCGACAGGATAAAGTCGGTTGTTACGGCAGATTTTATCTTGATTTTTTCATTATCCGTATCAATGACCTCTTTTTCGGGTTCAATTTCTTTTATAACGGAATGTTCCTTTTGTTTTGGGTGAAAAAGGTATTCTACAATTTTTTCAACGCCTTCATAAGCCAGATAAAGTCCTCCTAAAATCAGGATAACTGTGATCGCCGCCGGCAAAAATACATTCAGAAGCAACGCTATTGGAACGATAATCAATTTATTGAGGAGAGAGCCTTTGGTAATCGCCCACAATACGGGTAATTCACGTTCAGATAAAAAGCCTGTTGCTTTTTCAGCGTTTACTGCCAGATCATCGCCCAGGATACCGGCGGTTTTGCGTGTTGCCACTTTTGTTGCCAGGGCAACATCGTCCATGAGAAAAGATATATCATCTAAAATCGCAAAAAATCCGGATGCCATATGAATAACTTAAAAGAATTTTAGATTTGGTTTTGATATAGTAATGTACGTCTGAACTACTCAGTGTACGATTTTTTGTCCGAAGGTAATAAACTGAAAGCACACAACTACGTAATTCTTTCAGGCAATCCATATTTCTGTTCCAATTAATCCATCCGCAACAGGAATCCCGGACGTATTCCTGATGCGGATGGATATTATTTACTGGTCAGCATTCATTCAAAAACTGGTTTTATAGAACTTATAAATTAAGCTTAATACCACCGTTAATGATAAATCCATCCAGCGGAGCATAGATATCCCTGAATATCGGGTTGGTGACAGTTCCACGGTTAATGTTCTCAAATCTGGTTTGCCTTGTATCCGTGAAGTTTTCAAAGTTTGCAAACAAAGAAAATTTCTCCCACAGCTTTTCAGCCATAAAGCCAAAAATCCAGTAGGGCTTACCGGTACCGCCATCATTCAGAAACTGCCTGCTGTAATAATAGGCTTCCAGGCCAATTTTCCATTTATCTTCAACTTCATACATCAGTACATTATTCAGCCGGTGCCTGGATGTAAGCGGATTTACCCGTTTTTCTCCGTTCTCATGAAGCTCTGCATGGGTAAAGGTGTAACCGATAAAGAGTTTGAAATCCTGATAGCCCAGTTTCACATTGGTTTCCAGGCCTTTTGTATCTGCAAAACCGTCAGAGTTAACAAGCCGGGAAATGCCTGTGTTTGTGGTTTGAGCTAAAAGTAAGGGATCATTTATACGCGTGTAGAAGAAAAGCTGATTGATACTAAAACTGACATCGTTATAATGCGTCCGGTAATTTATATCAAAGTTCGCCCCATAGGATTTTTCAAGTCTGTTTGCATCCGGGCTCACAGGCAGCACCATCCGGAATTGCCGCCGCTCCGTTTCTTCTGTAAATATAGTAGGTGTTTTATAGCCCAGTCCGCCTCCCAGGCGGGAAGTCAGCTTTGGCGTTATGGTAAACAAACCCGAAATGCGCGGAAGCACAACGAACCCGTAATCGAAGACGTAATCACCTCTCAAGCCTGTTTCCACTTTCAGCCATTCCGCAGTGTGCCAGGTATTCTGTACGAACGCTCCGATGGTATTCTGGATGTAGTCTCTTTTGGTAAAATCATCTCCGGGATATTCTTTAAAATGGTCGGTATATACATTGACACCCGTTACCCAGTCCGACTTTTCACGATTGCTGTTGAATGCGATCTCTGAGTAGGTGGAAAGCTGGTTTCCGTCAAAGTTATAACCGGGAACACGGATTGTTCTGTTAAAATTATTGACCGAGTTTTTGACTGTCATCGTATTATTCTCATCAAACTGGTGTTCAAAACTTAGCTGTGATGATAGCCTGTTGCTTTTATTTTTTTCAAAATATTGATGTACGTTATCGCCATTTCCTTTAATGTACCTGATGTCACCGCCCGTACGATCTTCAAACACAGTGTTGATGCCTGCATTTAACCTGGTTCGCGGACTGAAATAAACAAAAAGCTTTGGGTTAAAAACATAGCGTTGCGTTTTGGGAATGGCTGTGAATCCCGAATCAGAAGGATCATAAGGCTTACTAGTATTTCTGGAAGCAAATACGGTCATCCCAAGTTTCCCAAATCTTTGGCTGTAAAATCCGCTCAGGTCCAGTCCGCCGGCAGAGGTGCCGTTGATCAAAAAGCTTAATTCCTTTTCTTCTTCTTCGGGTGTTTTTGAAATCAGGTTCACAAGCCCTGCAATGGCTCCGCCGCCATAAAGTGTTGAAGATGCCCCTTTGATTACTTCCACCTGCTTTAAATCCAGCGGAGGTGTCTGCAAAAGCCCAAGTCCTCCCGAGTAACCTGCGTACAGCGGAAATCCGTCTTTCAGGATTTGGGTGTAACGTCCGTCAAGGCCCTGAATCCGTATACTTGAATTCGCTGAGGAAGCGGATACCTGTTGGGTCTGAATGCCGGTGCTTTCATTGAGCATCATCCGGATGTCGCCCGGTTTCATATTTCCTTTTTCCTCCAATTCTTCCCCGCCAATAAATTCAACGCGCGTCGGCGTGTTTTGTATGGTACGGGAGCTGCGTGTTGAGGAGATAACCACTTCTTCCAGCTCTTCCTCTTCAGGTTCAAGGAAGATTTCTAATGTATCGCTGTTTGCAGGGAATGTTATGTTTTGTCTGAGCGATTGATAACCGGTAAAACTAAAATTGAATTTCAGGATGCCGTCGGGTATACCTGTAATTTTTATATTTCCATTTGTATCCGTGCTGCCGCCGATCGTAGTATTTATTATTTGCGCAGCCGCACCTGCAAGTGGTTGTTTTGATTCAGCATCTTTAATAATTGCTGTTAGTATATTTTGTGCCATACTGCTGTTGCACACGCTTAGCAGAAGCAGCAGATTTAAAGCTCTTTTCATCAGAATCCGGTAAAATTAAAAGACTACAGCATACCATGCTGAATTGAACTAATACAGAAAAGTAGTGTAATACTTTTGCGGAGGCTGCCAGAACGCGGATGCGGCTGTGGTGAATGAGGCTTCACTGTAAAAGAAGTAAAGTTTTCTTTCAAACAGAAAAGGTTGTGGGAATGCCAGACTTATTTGCGGGGCAAGTATCCCATAACATGCACCACAGGCGAGAAACGGAATGCATGGACCTGCCGGTTTGTCATCGTCATGTTTGGCAGGTGATTCTTGTCGGGCTTCATCCATACAGCAGTCATCTGCGGCATTACAGGTAAAGCCGGAAAGGATCAGAAGATACAGCGGAAGGATGCAGCCAAACCATTTCATCCCGCAAAGATATGGTCTTTGGGCAAGCCGGCAAATGTATGTTTATGCTGATTACCAAATAAAAACTGTTTAACGGATTTATGGAAAAAAGACTTTTTTAGGAAAATGATTCTTTTATTGGCTGTCAGATGCTCTGTAAAAATTCGAAGAATTCCTGTTTGCTTGCCAGTTTCAGTTTGGCATTGATATTTTTCCGGTGCGTTTCTACGGTTAAATAACTCAGGCCAAGCTGTTGTGCGATTTGTTCGGTAGTTTTTCCTTCTTTAAGACCAATCACGATTTCATATTCACGTTTGGTGAGCTGGTGTTTTAGAGCAAAAAAATCCTTTGCCGGTTTTTCTTTTTGAACCAAACCGGCACTCATGATCTTATCACCGGCAACAATTTTTTTCAGACTTGTAATCAGTTCGGCAGATGGGGTCGTTTTAGAAAGATAGCCATCCACGTCAACTGCTGAAAATAATTTTAGTTCTCTTTTTTCGGCATACATGCTGATGATGACAATTTTGGGTTTACTCAAAAGGGTTTTCAGATCTGCTAAAATCTCAAGGCCGTTCAAATAAGGCATGTTGTAATCCACCAGTATCAAATCGGGCATCAGCTGATGACAATTGCGTAATGCCCGCCGGCTGTCGTATATCTGGCCTGCTACCTCAAACTGGCCGGATTCTTTCAGTATCAAAGCAAGTCCGTCATTGAATAAGGCATGGTCGTCGATAATCACTGTTCTTATTTTCATTGCAGATCAAAATTGTATGTTAATAACGTATGAGGAGTTTATGAATCCATTGTTGTTTCAACGGTCACCAGCGTGCCGCCGCTCCCCGTATCCATGGTTAATACAAGGTTGGCTAATGCTGCCCGTTTATACATATTTTGAATACCGATACCGTCTGTTTGCTGATTTGTATTATGTCCGGTTCCATCGTCCTCAATGCTTATGCGGATTAATCCGTCAATCATAAATGCCTGAATATTTGCTTCCTGTGCGTGGGAGTGTTTGATGATGTTATTCAGAATTTCCTGAACGATCATGTATATATTTTGCTGTTTCAAAGAAGTGAGCTTATTGAGCATTCCTTCGCTGAAATCATTGAACTCAAATGAAATCGCAGAGAAATCATTAAACCGTTCAACGATATCTTCCAGTTTTTCATCCAGTGGTCTGTCATCATTTTTTACCAGGTTGTGGCTGATCACGCGTGTTTCGTTGATGGCGTCCAGGATCAGGGTCTTCGAAACCGATACGTTAGGCGTATTCATGTTCAGGTAGCCTAGTGCTGATGCAAGCGTGTTGCCCAGCTGGTCGTGCAGGTTTCTGCCTATAAGCGCAATTTCATTTTTTCTGACCAATTCCAGTTCATCATGCACCAGCTTGATTTTTTGCTCCGTCAGCTGCCGGCTTGTAAGCTCCTTACGAAAGAGCGAAATGATCAGGTAGCCAAACAAAATGAGATAATAAACAGGCTGAAAATAGCTCAGATTCAACGCAGGCGTAGCGGAAGAATATGATTTAAAAAGAATAGGGGCAAATACGAGACATGCTGTGATAAGCAGATATTTATCACGTTTTTTTACAAAACCCAAAACAGAAATATAGAACAGCCAAAAAATATTTAGTGTGGTCATGATCAGGCTTGCATCTGTGATGATCTGATTTGTAACAGATGTAAGGGGAAACAGCAGCATGACCATCGGAACAATGTTGGCAGCTACCAGTGCACAAATGACCACACGGTGCCAGTTGCGCCATAAATGCAGACTTACAATATAAGCTGATCCGAATAAGTGAAAAAAACAATTTGTGGCAAAAATGATAAAAATACCGATTGTGTTCGCATTCAAACCAAAAACAGAAGGAAAGGGTATCTGATCAAAGAAAAAGTTGAAGTTAAGCTGTCCAACCGTTATTGGGATTACGTATATTCCAAAGCGTACTAGGAGGGTATGTTTGAAGATAAGGCCTAAGGATAGTACGGCAAATACAAAGAAAGATGCACTGGAAAGGGCAAAAAGCCGGACAAGTTCTTCCTCATTATTTTTTATGATAAAATGTTTGTCTGTGGAGACAGCAATATTCAGTTCGTGTATTCCGGTGACCCTTTTACTGTGCAATAGGAGCACAGCACTATCTTTTCCTGCAAGCGTAAAAGGAAGCGCAAAAGCACGCAATGGTATAGCCCTGTCTTCGCGTGGTATACTTCGATACAATTTGCCCAGATAGTCGGTCCGGCCGCTCTGTGCATGCAGCATAAAAGCTTCCAGGGTGTCACAGCGGTTGTGCTCTACGTCTATAACCATATTTTTGTTTACACCTGTCCGGTTGACCAGCGGCAAATATATCCAGGCACCCGGATACTCATAGGCGCGCCCGATTACTACATGGACCTCGTCTGTGTTATGCCTGAATCCTTCCGGTATTTTGCCGGTTATGCCGTTCAGAATCGGATGCTCACCGGATTTGTAAGGCAACACCATTACTTTGTCATTTACAGTAATAGTGCTGAATGAGCTATCTATCAAAAGCTTTATTGCTCTTGGTGCCCATGCGTTGGCCTGGGCATAGGATGCATGCTCAGAGACCAGAGATATGGTGGCTGCTATCAATACCAGATACAGATTGGCTGTGTATTTATTAATGCTTTTGATCGGTTAAATGATTATCGCTGATTAGCTACATTTTAAATCAGGCTACAAAGATGGCAGGTGTTATGAAATAAAAATATACCTGCTTACGGGTATAAGTTTATTCATCTCCGAAACACATTGAGGTGGCTCCAAAAAACGGCACACATTTTTGCACATCATGATGCAAGATGAAAGACAAAAAAACAGTTAAAATTCGTAGGAGCTATGATTCTGATTTCAAGCAGGAAGTGATCAGAATGCTGGCTTCCGGCAGAAGTGCAAGAGAAATTTCGGAGGCATTTGGAATTGCGGAGAAACGGTACGCCGTCGCGGCTTCTTTATCGTTGGAAAAGAATGGCAACAAAAAAGACAAAATCGAATATCGGAGAAAATGGCAATGATAAGTCAGCAAAGCTGGCTGCAGAAGTTGCTAAACTACGTGCTGAAAATGAGCGCTTAAAAACAGACCGCGAAATCTTAAAAAAAGCCTTAGGTCTCTTGAGCCAGTCCGACTCAGGGACGTCTATGAGCTAATATACTCACTCTCTCGGACTGAAAAGGTCAATTATTTATGTACACTTTTCGAAGTGAGCAGGACTGCCTATTATCGCTACCGACGAGGAAAAAGCCATAATGCAGATAAAAAATACAATCGGCCAAAGCATGAGATACGGATCGAATTTATTCAAAACCTGAAACGATATGGTAGCAGACGCATTAAGGAATCCTTAAAACAAAGGGGAATAAAAATCGGCCGCAGGAAAGTTGCTGAAATCATGCGAAAAGAAGGCTTGCGAGCTATTCAACGGCAGCGGCCGACCGTCGCCGAAATTTATTCCAAGGACAACAGATAGCGGGCATGGGAAACGAGTATCTCCCAATCTTTTACTGGGTCAGCCAAAGCCAAGCAAACCTAATTGTGTGTGGGTTTCCGATATTACATACATGCCTTTAAAAGGCGGCAAATAGGCATACTTGTGTGTCTGGATGGATTTATTCTCGCGTCAAATTGTTAACTGGCAGTTAGGTGAAAATATGCAGGAAAGTCTTGTAAGGGAACCGTTGGAAAGAGCACTTTTAAAGCGCCGGGTAACGCCAGGGATGATTGTTCATTCTGATCGCGGTGGACAATATCTGTCGCACAAAATGAAGAAGTTGATTAAAACCTTCAAGTTAAAACAGAGCATGTCCCGCGCTGATGATCCTTACGATAATGCATGGGCCGAGTCATTTTGGACGGGGCCGCCCGGCGGTAGATTAAAGGCTGAGCTCAATATGCCAAAAGGTGGATATGAGAGTCTAGAAAAATTAAAAACCGTCCTTTTTGAATACATTGACGGGTATTACAATACCAGGAGGTTACATTCGTCCCTAAACTATTTAAATCCAGTTGCCTTTGAAGCCGAATATTATAGACAAACTGGATGAGAATTGAGATTTTTAAAATTAACTAACCCGCAAAAGTGTAAACCAAAACGGAACCACGTCACATAACCTAAACGTCCTGAAATTTTATCTGACCTTTTTTGAAGAAAAATCGAATTATACCTGGTATCAGGTATTTTTTTCAGGAAAGTCCGCCGGTAGTTTTGTCCTCGAAGCTGAATCCAGATGTAAAGCGGCTCATGACATAATCAAACCATTTGAATCTTTTTTATTTTCTAATAATAAACCCTGTAACAAAAAAATGGCAACAGAAAGGCAGGCCTTGGTTAAACTAACCAATTATGCAACCGCACACATTATCAGTGCTACGATCGGGCACAAGTACAGCAGTAATTACAAGAACAGTATTACGCTTGAGAACATTTCTGACGGAAATACTGCTCCACAGAAAATGCATGTTCAGTACAATACCGGCGCTTTTACAACCGGTAAGGACTGGTGGAAGCTGGATTGGATGCAAACAAAGGAGGTGGATGGTAAAACCGTACTTGAATACTGCAGAACCAATCCGACTAACTTTAGATCGGCAATCGATATTGCCGAATCATTGACAAAATCGGGACTTGATCTTGCGAAAATAGCAGCCATTAAAGTAGCATACACCTCGCTGAAAGGCATGGCAGGTGCGGCTGCTGCGGCAGGTCCGTACGGTGTAGCGGCGGCCGGGACTATTGGCGCCACAGCAATTGCCACAGGGATAACGGCCCACCTGGTTTCCATGTCATTAAACGATGAAAGTACGGCAGGATTTAAACAGCATATCCTGAGGGAAGATGATGAAAGAGACGGGATTGAAATTCAGATTCTGAACAATGGGATAGTAAAGTTTATATCCAAAACGGGTGTATCGGAAACGGTATACGAGCGCAGGGAGCTGTGATCCGCTGAATTGATACAAATGCTTAAGCAACAGTAATAACAAAAATACGGGTGTCATTTATGTGCTTTTATTTACATAGCCAGGATGACACCTGTTGTAAAACCTCAATTCAATTTAAAAAAATGGAAGTATTAATTGGACAAATCGTACTTTTTGCCGGCAACTTCGCTCCCAATGGCTGGGCCCTTTGTGACGGACAGATACTTAATATTAATCAATATACTCCTTTATTTACAGTCTTAGGAACTACTTATGGTGGGGACGGGCGTAATACATTTGCCTTGCCGGATCTTCGGAGCCGCGTCCCGGTTCACCCTGGGCAGGGACCCGGATTATCGTATTATGAAATCGGGCAACGAGCCGGTACGGAATCAGTCACGCTGGCCATGAATGAAATTCCTGTACATAGCCATGCACTAAGAGCCAGTACAGAAGATGCCACCGAAATTGATCCCACGGGCAATTATCTTGCCAAAAATTTTGATTCCATTCAGCTGGTACCGACCCAACCGGGCTATGCTGGTGGAACGGGAGCTTCAACAATTGTTGAAATGAACCCTTTGGCAATTTCAAATGCGGGAGGCAGTAAGCCACATACAAATGTGCAACCTTCTCTGGCAATCAATTATATCATTGCACTTAACGGAAATTACCCATTTCGGGATTAAAATGAAATTTACAGTTTTATCTATTTTTATAATTGTTGCAACCGTGCTTGGCCGGGAAAGCAAAGCGCAATCTCTGAAAATCGGGACGACGAGTTTTACCGGCACCAGTGAATCCGTGCTGCTGGGCTCAACAGCTTCTCCTGGAACGCTTGTCAATGTTCTGAACACGGGCTGGGATGTGACCGCCGTAGCTAATGAAAATGTCCAGATTATTGCTGGCTATGGTAATAATTCGTTGCCGGGACCTACGGGAGTAACAGACAGATATATCCGGGTTGTTAGAACAACCAGGGAAGGTAGTTGTCGGGAAGCCCGCATAAAATCCAGTGACGGTTCGTCATTTAAGCTTAATAATATTTATGTTTCCCGACTTTCATCCATTAATCCGCAAAGTGTCACACTAACCGGTTACAGAAAGGGACAACTTGTACAAGGTGCCAGCTTAACGCAGGAATTTACTACAAACTTTGTCTGGAAATTATATAACACAACAGCCATAACAGCATTTGAAGGTGTAGATGAATTGCGGCTGACTACAACCCAAAATAACAATGCCATCACTACATTAATTTCATTCGATGAAATTAATATATCTGCACCGATTGAGTTTGTGACGGGTGAGGTCTCATCGGAAACCTATTGTTCCGGTGTGCAAATTGCAGTGCCCTATTCATCGACCAGGCAGTTTGAAAGTAATAATACTTTTAAAGTTGAGCTATCCGATGCAACAGGCTCCTTCTCATCACCCGTAACAATCGGCACGCTTGCGGGCAAAGCGTTAAGCGGCAGTATTAATGTCAAAATTCCGTTTAACACAGCATCAGGAGCTGGTTACAGGTTAAGGGTGTCAAGTTCAAGCCCATCATTCACAGGAACTGCAAGCTATCAAAATCTGACAATCACACGCACCACACAGGGAAACTCCGGATACCTTGCTGATGCCAATGGATCACAGTCAGTAAGCATTGGGAATGAAGTAATCCAAAACTTTTCGGACAACTTTTGCCGCGCCATCGCAGCGGTTACCCCGACCGGCTCTGCCATGGGAACAACCACTGCAAGGGTTTGGATAGAAGGCATGCAGCCATCACGTTTTGTTAAGCGCCATTACGAAATATATCCTCAGAACAATAGTGCATCCGTCTCCGGATCTGTTACGCTATATTTTACACAGGCTGAGTTTGACGACTTTAACGCACTAAACAGTACAAAGTTACCGCAAAGCGCTTCGGATGCAGCCGGTATCGCTAACCTCAAAATAGAAAAACGGGATGGGCGAAGTTCAAACGGTGATGCAAATGCTACCGGTTTGCCTGATACTTACAGCGGAAATACCACCACTATTGACCCGGATGACAGCAGGATTCTTTGGGTTGGGGCAGCTGGTCATTGGGAAGTAAGTTTTGATGTAACAGGGTTTAGCGGATTCTTCATAAAAACAGGTAATACTTCGCTGCCGGTAATACTTGCGGATTTTGATGTTGTAAAACAGGAAAACGCAAGCATGCTGACATGGCGTACCACTTCTTAGGTAAACAGCGGCCTGTTTGATATACAGCGTAGTGCAGACGGAAAAAACTGGGAGAATATCGGTCGGAAAGCGGCTGCTGGAAACGACAATGTACTAAAATCATATGCGTTCAAAGACGCTTATCCATTCAGAGGACAAAATTTATATCGCCTGAAAATGGTGGATTTGGATGGCAGTTTTGCTTATAGCCATATTCGGAGCATTACTTTCGACGAGAAAACCGCAGAGATGACAGCCTATCCGAATCCGGCACGCGGACTAGTTAAGGTACAGGTTGGAAAAAGTTATCTGGGAACCAAAGCCAACCTCATTACAATAACAGGCCGGATCCTGAACCGTATGGTCATTGATAAGGAAATACTAATGATGGATCTGAGCATGTATACGCCAGGCCTGTACCTGTTTCAGACCCATGACGGAAAGACAATCAAAGTAATGAAACAATAATCCCTCCTTATTACATACACTATGTACCAGTCGCCCTTTATTAAGGCGGCTGTTTTTTTGTGATATATGGAAGCAATACTTTGATCTGCCTGCAAATACAGAATCACTTTTCGTAACAAAGAAAATACATTTCAGGCCAATCCATAATTAGATTCCAAATAATCAGCATACACTGTTTCAGAAACCAATAAAAGCTTTCAGTAATATTTTTTTTGTAAAATATCAAGTTATAATATGGGGATTTTTCTTTTCGCTTGTCTGTAAGGTGATATGCTGTCGAATCTTTTAAAATGTAGTTCTATTTGACGTAATTTTTTTTCTACAAACCAGACGTCGGTTAGGGTTGCTTTTTTTAGTGCGATGGCTCATTTAATGTCTTACTAAAACAAAGTCTATGAAAAAATCAATCCGAATCATGGCCCTGTTGATTGCATTAACAGGTGCCTTACATTTTATCGCCAGCGCACAAACCTACAACTGGCGGTCTGTGAAAATGGGCGGTGGCGGTAATGTGACCAGTATCAAGGCACACCCCAAAGTACCCAATCTATTTTTTATAACCACCGATGTAGGCACGCCCTACCGCTGGAACCATGCAGCCCAGAAATGGGAAGACCTGATGTGGTCTGGCAAAATACCTACCACCTACTGGAACTGGGAAGCGGCAGCCAAATGCGGCGATCTGGCTTTTGATCCAAGCGATGTAACAGGGAACATTCTTTACGCCACACATCAGACAGGAATGGGTACAAAGCCCGGCGGAGGAACTTCTCCCGGAACCGTTTTGAAGTCTGTAGACCGGGGCGAAACCTGGACCGACTGCCAGCTTCCGATCACAGTATTACCCAACAGCGACCAGACTTTTTCTGATCGTCTGGTGGTGGATCCGAACAATAGCAATGTGGTATATGTAACAACCCGCTCAAACGGTACCTATAAAAGTACAGCAGCAGGAGCGGTAGGATCATGGACAAAGGTAAATACTTCTTTACCCGACGACATTGCCGGCAGATTTATCTTTTTTGATAAAAGTGGCGGCGTGCTCAACGGCGTGACCAAAAATATTTTTCTGGGAAGCCGCGATGGCGTATACCGCAGTACCGATGGAGGTGCTACGTTTGCGTTAATGCCAGGCAGTCCCGTGCGCCCGCGTAGAGGAAGTATCAGTAACGACGGTACTTTTTATGTAAGCCAAACACTTCGCGACTGGAATTTTAAAGAAGAAGGTACCTTACTGTATAAATGGAATGGAAGCAGTTGGATAGATATTACGCCGGTTACGGGTAAGGAATTCAGTGGGGTAGGCGTTAATCCTGCGAATAGCAATGAGATTATTGTGACAACTTCAGGCTCATGGAACCACGACATAGCCTACCGCAGCACTACGGGCGGTAACGCCGGAAGCTGGTCCACAATGGTACCGGCCACGCGCGATGCGACGGAAGCACCTCACTCAGGAGGGGATGGCGCCAATGGGAACATCGGTCACAATGTCAATGGTTTTGCCTGGGATCCTTTTAATGCAGGACACGTATGGTTCTCTGATATGCTTGACGTCGGGCAAACGACCAACGTGTGGGCAAGCCGTGTAACATGGAAACTACGCGACAACGGACTGGAAGAAATTGTAGTGGCAGGCCCATTGGTAGCGCCACCTTCCGGGCCTAACTACCTGGTTTCAACGACAGGAGATGTGGGCGGTTTCGATCACAAAACATTGGACACACCACCTGCAAGAGGCATATCCAGCTCATTCATCACCAATACCGGCTGTAATACTTCGGGCGGTGCGATTCAGTACAATGATCCTAATTTTATAGCACGTGTAGGTAGTGACGGGTGGAACGGAACTGCTATCGGAGGTTATTCAACCAACGGCGGTACGTCTTACACCAAATTTGCTTCACTACCAGGAGCAAGAGGAAGAATTGCGGTTTCTGCTACAAGCAGAAAAATGGTTTGGGTAACGCAGGGCGGACTTACTTATCAGTCTTCCAATCTAGGTACCAACTGGACAGCCTGCATAGGCGTTCCGACAGGCGTTTTAAAGCCAGGTGACCTTTATGCAATCTGGGCGGGGATGCAGCCACTGGCGGCGGATAAAGTGAATGGTAACATTTTTTATATTTATGCCGGCGGTAAAGTTTATGTCAGCATGGACGGAGGGGTGAGTTTTGCGGCAGCGGCCAGCAATTTGCCTAACGTTGGCAATGTGGCTCAGATGAATGTGGAAACAACACCGGGGAAAGAAGGAGATCTTTGGATTTCGTTTTCAGGTGACGGACTTTTTCATTCTACCGATACGGCAAAAACTTTTACCAGAGTAAACCCTACTGTAATTACCAAGCCCAAATGGGTTGCTGTCGGCAAGGCTGATACTTCTGCGACTTCCAATCCGGTGATTTACGTAAGTTCGGAAGGAACAGCCATCAACGGTGTTTCCTATGGTGTATTCCGTTCGGATGATAATGGTGCTACATGGACAACCATTGCCAATCCGGTTCCGGGTATTGTAAGCAACATGACTGCCGATTTACATGGCCGGGTTTATCTGGGTATTGGAGGAAACGGAATCTTTGTGGGCGAACCTTCCGGCGGACCAGTTGTTTCTGTGGCCGTAGCACCTGCTGTTGACTCTGTGATTGTAAGCTTTACCAAACAATTGAAAGCCACGCTCACGCCTGCCTATCCGACCAACAATGCGATCAGCTGGAGTTCTTCTGATACAAATATTGCTACCGTTAGTTCTACGGGACTGGTTACCGGAGTAGCTGCTGGAAATACAACCATTACGGTTACTACGCAGGACGGCGGAAAAACGGCGCAAAGCAGTATTAAGGTTACTCCGTTTATCAACGTTTCCGGTGTTGCACTTGATTCGGCCTTTTCAATCGGTCTGGGAATCAGCAGGAACCTGATTGCTACTGTGCTGCCCAACAATGCAGTCAATAAAAAAGTGAGTTGGGCTTCTTCGGACACCACTGTTGCCAGAATAAATCCAAGCGGACTGGTAACGGGCCTGAAACTAGGCACAACGAATATTACAGTGACCACCGAAGACGGATCCAAAACTGCAACGTCTGTATTGACTGTCGGAACTATTGTGGCCGCCAACAACTGTGGTGGACCTACAATCGGCAATTTTATTGCTGACAATCCGAATTCTTCATCGATGTGGACTTCTTCCGTTACTACGCCGATAGATATCAGTGGTGTGGTAAGGCCAGCACCCGCGGACGCGTACAAAAGTCAGCGCAATAGCGGAACATTGCTCATTTATCGGTATGCTAACCTGGTCCCGAACTCAAAGTATGTAGTACGACTGCATTTTGCTGAGATAGCGACCGTTATCACTGCGGGAAAAAGGAAATTTAATGTAACCGTAAATACGGTTGGTGATACTTTGCTAAAAAACTTTGACATCTTTACTCAGGCCGGTGGCAGAAATAAAGGCATCGTACGTGAGTTTGAAGTGAACTCTACCAAAGAAGGATGGATTACGCTTGTATTCCGACCAATTGCAAATATGAACTATCCTGCAATCAACGCGATAGAAGTCGGCGTTACTCCCATTGCTTCTGTTGCAGTAAACCCTTCAACTGCTTTTGTGGGCGTAGGCGATACGACAAGACTGGCGGCCACGGTTCTGCCGGCCAATTCCACCAATCAAAGGGTAGCCTGGACTTCGTCGAATACATCGGTTGTAAGTGTGGACGCAAGCGGACTTTTACGTGGCGTTTCACCTGGTTCAGCAGTGATCACCGCCACTACTGACGAAGGCGGCAAAACGGCTTCTTCAACTGTAACTGCGGCCAATATTGCCGTAACAGGTGTAACGATTCCAGCTACTGGCTCGGTGGGCGTAAATAATTCAATGACCCTTGCTGCTACTATACAGCCTGCAAACGCGACAAATAAAACGGTGATCTGGTCGACCTCAGATGCCGGTGTTGCATCGGTTAATCAGAATGGCGTAGTGACCGGTGTGTCACCCGGAACAGTAACCGTTACGGCTACGACCCAGGATGGTGCGAAAACGGCGAGCAGCACGATTACTTCTTCCAATATTCTGCTTACATCGGTTGTTGTTAACAAACCAAGCGCAACGATAGGTGTAGGTGATACCACTTCCATTAAAGCGACTGTCGCACCTGCAAATGCAAGTAACAAAACGGTACTTTGGACTTCCTCCGATCCGTCTGTTGCCACGGTAAGCAATACCGGAATTGTGACTGCTGTGGCAATTGGAACTGCTACTATTGCAGTCACTGCCCAGGATGCAGGCGGTGTTTCATCCGCTTCGGCCATTACGATAGTAGGCGCAGGAGTCTGTGGTATTATGACAAACAATGGCTTTGAAAGCGGTTTTGTAAACTGGACCAGAAACCCGAATGCCGCGGCGGCGAAAATTGGAACGTCTGCACAGAGCGGACTGAAAAGTGCGGTAATTACGGCCGATCAGGGAGCGATCAATTATGGTAAAGGGATTACCGTAACAGCTGGTTCAGAAATTACTTTTGACGTTTGGGCAAAAGTAGAAGGAACGCCTAATCCTTCCAACGCTTCACAATCTATCCTGCCATGGTGGGCAGGAATTGGTCTCGATTTTTATGATGCTCAGGGAGCGAAAATTGAGAGTGCAAAAATACAGTATCAGGTTCATCCGTCCACACCGGCAGCTACGGCAACGGTATATACCAAATATACAGTGACCAAATTGGCTCCTGCAAACGCAGCCACAATCGGTATATGGGCATCTAAAGCGGGTCCGTCCGGTCAGTTGGTGGTAGACGATTTCTGTCTGACGATCACGGCACCGGCCCTTTTGGAACAGACTGTTTCTTTGGACAGCATGATTTCAAAAACCGTTGGTGATGCAGATTTTGAACCAAATGGTCTGGCTACTTCCGGTTTGCCGGTGAGTTATGCAAGTTCAGATACTTCTGTAGCTGCTATCGTAAATGGAAAGGTGCACATCCTTGCCCCTGGAACAACCGTCATTACTGCTTCTCAAAATGGCAATGCAACTTACAGTGCGGCTCCGTCATTAAGTCGTACACTCATGGTTTCATCCGGATTGAAGGTGCTTTACAAAGACGGTGACAATGGTCAGGTTGATAATAACAACATCAAGCCGTTCCTGACAATTTCTAATGAAAGTGGCGTAGCAGTTCCTTACAGCGAACTTACTGCGCGTTACTGGATTACTGCCGAGAATTATGCTGGTATAAACAAGTGGATAGACCATGCAGAAATGGGTAATAACAAGGTATCCATGAACTACGTAGCGCTTGAAAAACCGCGTCAGGGTGCACTGGGGTATGTGGAATATCAGTTCAATGTATCGGCAGGTAATCTGAATGCCGGGGGTAACTCAGGCGTGATTCAGTCGAGGTTGGCGAATGTGAACTGGGAAAATCTGGCAGAAACGGATGACTACTCGTTTAAAAGCGGTTCTTCCTATGCCACTAATGATCACATTACCTTGTACCGCAATGGTAAACTTTGGTGGGGAGTAGAACCAGATACAGCCGCTTCGGTTATGGATCTGAAAGTTTATTCCGAAAATAAAAACACCAATACCGGCTCTAATTCTCTGAGCACATGGCTTAAAGTTGAAAATAAAGGCAACGTGCCGGTAGACTATGCAGATCTGTCGGTTCGGTACTGGTTTAGTGCAGAGGGATCGGCCGGTCTTAATTACTGGATTGACTTTGCGAAACTGGGTACGGGAAATATTTCCGGACAGTTTGTTGCCAACCAGCAGAGAGCAAATGCCGATACGTACTTTGAACTGAAAGCAGCACCGTCTCTTGGAAAATTATATCCTCTGAGCAGCACAGGCAATATTCAGTACAGAGTTGCAAAAAACAACTGGTCTGTGTTTGATGAAACCAATGATCATTCTTACAAAGCTGCAGGTGCGTTTGCTGATAATAATAAGATCACGGTTTACTACAAAGGCCAGCTGATCTTTGGAGAAGAACCTGCCATGCAAGCCAATGGCCGATTTGCTGCCTCAGGTAGTGAAACCGCTTCTGACAAGTTGAATGTAACCGTACTCGGAAACCCGGT
>Ga0265797_10003196_pt1 | contig 26540 bp, 23 predicted proteins | sample P2T30metagenome_FD_192433 | JGI IMG/M metagenome (GOLD analysis project Ga0265797, IMG submission 192433) | Plant litter microbial communities from East Loma Ridge, Irvine, California - P2 T30 | ecosystem: Environmental > Terrestrial > Plant litter > Unclassified | place: USA: California... | reverse complement strand
GGGGGATTAGTTAGTTTTGATGGTGGTGGGGATTGGGGGAGGGGGGGTTGGTGAAGCAAGTACCCGACGCCGTTGATGATCATTACTAGAGTCGTGGATGCTGTGTATGGCAGGCCGACTTCTTCGATGCCATAGGATGCAATCTGGCGAATTGTGTTAGCATTCCGCTTCCTTCGTAAACACGCCATCCAGCAAAGCTCACATAATAGAAAGTGAAGTAAACATTCCACAAAACGAAGAAAATGCCAGCCACGAAAAGCACAAACACAGGCTCCGTAAAAGCCTTCCAATCCACTACCGGCCCCGTGGAGCGCGGTGGCAATCTAGGCCGCATGAACGCAAAAGCAATAGCCAGCAATCCCATATTCAAAAACCCCAGAACACGAGTCGTCCACGCAAAGCCAATCTTAGGCAACAGTTCGCGAACCAGCACGGGATACACCATGCCGCCTGTAAGTGAATCGTCAGCTTCTCTGATTCCAACCCTATCAGAAAAAGATTAACACAAACCAACAGAATTCCCCGTCGTCACAATCCCCACTGCCAGCGCCCTCCTCCCGGAGAAATACGTCGCAATCAACCCCATACTCGGACAGAAGAAAATCCCGCCCCCGATCCCCGTCAACACCCCCTGGCTCAGCAACAGCTGGTACCACTTCGTCGACAGACTCATCATGAAAATCCCCAGCAACTGCAGCACACCTCCCACAAACAACGTCGGCACGAACAAGCCCGCATCCAACAACCTGCCCGAGAACGCGCCGATGAAGAACGTCAGGAAGACCTGGATGGAGCCGATCCAGGAGATTGTGCTGGGGGGCTCGGGCAGGACTTCGGTGTAGTAGGCTTGGAAGGAGCCGAAGGAGTTGACGTAGCCCCAGGTCACGAAGATGATCAGCCAGCCCATGGCGACTTGGACCCAGGCGTTGAGGCCGCCGTCTGGAGGTGGAGGGGGGTCGCGGATGGAGCGAGTTGTGATGCGGGAGGCGACGCGGTCGAGGACGTTGGATGCTGTGCGGCGGAGCTCGAGGGAGGTGCTGGTGCCGTTCGCTGCTCGCCTGGAAGCATTTTCGCTTTTTTCGTATTCTTCGTAGGACTCGTGGTCTTCTTGGGTGGCGATGCGTTCCAGGGTGGCGATGTCGTCGTCGTCTCGAGATGTGTTGTTGGCTTCTAATCTTGCTGCTTCATCGATGACGGCTTGTCTGGACTTCTTGTAGTCGTCATCGCGGTCTTGATGTGTATAGAACATAACTGCCAGTAATTGAAAGCAATTGGCAAGCTAAAAGGAAAGTAAAACTGACATCTATGTAGACAACAACAGCAATGAAAGATGAGGAAGCAACTTAGTCAGAGCAAAGCAAAGATCCTGATGACACAAGACATCATCCTGAGAAAGAGGCGCCCGCATTGGGCGGATAGGGCGCGCACCAAAAGGCAGTAGTATCTACAATTTTCTCGCTTGGGGAGAAAGATACCCCGAAGAGTTGGGAGGCTCCGCTGGTGTTGTATACATGCGGATATGATTGGTCGGCAAAGTATTTACAGGGCTCGTCGATCTGGGATAGCGGGGATTTTGGAGAGCCTCGTGCCGGGACACACGGCGCGGTGAGTGGGGGAAAGGAGGATAGATAGCCGATATCGTTGGGCGAAGCCCACTTCTTTGCGTTGTCTGCTGTCGTGTGCTGTCTGTCGACAGACCGTATGTTCGCTAGAGGTAGCCAGAAGCTCGAGGTTGGTGGCGTCTGAGAGCCAAGGACTCAATGGTGGTGATGTTGACAGTATCAAACGCCGAAAACGACAGACCCCACAGCTCTGTTCGTCAGTGTTCATGCTTTACGCGGTCATACCATTGACAGAATTAGCATCGAGAATGACTTTGGGCGACATCGCTATGACTCATGATGCTACTTATCGACATCGACACGGACTACGAGAGACAATGCAGACAGCTGAAGGACTACTGGCGAACATTTACGACAATCAACAGACACACAAGACACAAGATACAAAGATCGGGTTACACGAGTTGAATTTCTAGGCCTGAGCAACTGTTACGTCCGCCCACTCCTCATTCTCAGGGGCAGGGCTTTCCCCTCCCTTCCACATAGGAAGGCAGGTATCTTTCCCTCATATAGCGCCCGAGACGTATTGTAGCCGAAATCGTGCAAGCTGGGGCTCGTGTTTGTGCGAGAAGACTTTCAATTGTTTTGTCTGGTAAGTGTATTCAGTGCTCTCTCTACAAAAGCGACTGCATTTACCAGGTGGTCTCGGGGGCAGCCTGGGCGCCGGCCTGCTCGGCCCAGCCCTGGTTGCCGGTCTCGACAGGGGCGGAAGCGGCAGCCCAGTCGGCACCGTCAGCGTCCCAGGTGGAGGCAGCAGGGGCACCAGCGGTGTTAGAGGCGGCGGCGAAAGCACCGGCGGTGCCGCCAGAGACCTCCCACTCGTTGTTGAAGCCGGACTCGACGGCACCGGCGCCAACCTCCTCGACACCGGGAACCTTGGACTCGTCCTGGCCAGCGGAGTCCTTGTTCTCCTCGGCCTCGGGGTCGCGGTAGAAGTAAAGATCGGTCATGACGTCCCACTCGGCCTCGCGGCTGGCAATGGTGCCACGGAGACGGAGGACCTCACGGGCGAGCATCCACCAGACGAGACCGATGGAGTGACGGCCCTTGTTGTTGGTGGGGATGGCAACGTCGACGTACTCGGTGGGGGAGTCAGAGTCGCAGAGGGCGATGACGGGGATGTTGACGTAGGAAGCCTCCTTGATGGCCTGGGCGTCGGTACGGGGGTCGGTGACGATGATCAGGCGGGGCTCCTTGAAGGAGCGGGTGATGTAGTTGGTGAAGTTACCGGGGGTGAAGCGACCGGCGATGGGGGAGGCACCGGTGTGGGCGGCGAACTTCAGGACGGCACGCTGACCGTAGGGACGGGCAGAGATAACGCAGACATCGGCGGGGTTGTCGATGGCGGCGATGATACGGGCGGCCAGGACGATCTTCTCCCTTTGGTGGTTGTCAGCTTTTTGAGCCTTTTTACACTTTTATAACATGTTCATATGTCTTGGCATATCGATTTCGCAGCTGGCAAAGGCGCAAAAGAGCTCATACCGCCGCCGCGTTTGCGCCAATGCCGCTCACGTCTTCGTCGCCGTCGCCGCGCATGCTCTCGAGGGCCACATACCAGGTCTTGCCAACGTTCAGGACGTTGATACCGTCGGCACGGGTCTTCCAGAGGTAGGGCTCCATGTGCACCTGCATGTTCTTGCTGCCGAGGTGGCACTGGGCGCTCAGGAGCATCTCAATGTCCTGGCTGGTGGCGTTGAACGCCGCGGGAAGGTTCTTGGCGGCCATCTTGAGTGTCGGTGTTGTCGAGAGTGATCTGACTTGACGTTGGAGTTCGAGATGGTGGGAGTAGAAACGTTCGACTGCGTGCCCGCCATAGACGAAATTCGGTCGGCGCTGGGCGATTTGGTGCGCCGACCGCAAAGTGCGGGCTAAACCGTATTGGGCGGAGTTGCGGGCTGCGGGCTTGGCGGGCATTGCCGGGCTGGAGGTGGAAGTCGAGGTATGCGCATGAGGCATGTGAGGAGGATAGGCTAAGGGTGTTGTTGCGCTGGTCAGTGGTATAATAATACATAATACACCTCGCCATCAGTCATAATGCCGCCAAGGATACCACTTTCCGCCTGCTTGAAGGCCCCAATCGGTCAGTCATAAACCATCAAGTACATCCACCGCAGCACTCACTAACACACTGCAGCCAACACACCCTCCTCCTTCAACCGCGCCTTCTCCACCACTCCGGCCCAGTATGCATCGACAGTGACCCAGAGGAAGAAGCACAGAGACCCATACGCCATCGCGCAGGCAAAGGCGCGCAAAGCTGCCAACCTCAGCAAGCAGGAGATCCTCAAGAAAGAGCGTGCAGCAAGCCTTGGAGACCCCGTCCGCGGCACCGAAACAGAATTCTTGCGCTCGTTCGACACTGCTCTCACATTGGACCCTACACCAACCTCAAATGCTACAACTCTTCGTGCGAAGGGCTCCCCGGATGCCGACGCTCCAGGCCCACACGCAGCACACGACGAACACCTAAACTTCTTCCTTTCGAAAAATGAGCTCGAGAAGGGCATCGAACACAGCAGCTGGCTGCTCACACCTACAGAAGAGGATCTCCAGAAGCCAACATCCTATTCGCTCATCGGCGAGCTCTCAGAGGAGGAACGAAGAGCCAAGATCGCAGATGAGCAGACCACCGCGGCCGAGGCCATGAGGCGTATTGCATCTTTGTCTATCGGCAGCTCCAAAGACCGTCTGCGCGTCAACACCCAGCGCTGCATCGACGCATTCGGTCGCCACAACACCGACAAAGTTCTACGCCCCAAGCCTGCTGGCGCACACGCCGGACCCGTGCTGCAGAAGCAGGAGCGCGCAGGACCCGACACTGGCAGTTCGGAGGTGCAGGCTGCGATCTTGACAGCCAAGATCAGGACTTTGGCGGATTACTGCGAGACGAGAGGACGCACAGATAGAGTCAACAAGAGGAACTTGAGATTGCTGGTGCACAGGAGGCAAAAACACCTGGCCTACTTGAGGAAGAAGGAGAGGGGTGGACCCAGGTGGCAAAACTTGATTGAGACTCTGGGCCTGACGGAGAGCACATGGAAGGGCGAGATTTCGCTTGGTGCATAGATGGGCGGCTGTGTGCATAGCGTGGCGCATGGGATTGTATAGTACTGTTGCATGAGGTGTCTCGAGGGGCACGAATGTAAAATTATGAGAGATACTTTCGAGAGATGAGAGAAGGAGTGATTCGATTTGAACATGCCACTGTCTTTTGGATTATCTTGCGGCAGATGGCCTGCATGCCATGTGATGCTCTTAACCATCACATTTAACATGAGTTTCAAGCACAGCTGCGAAGTCGCAAGTGCTCAGTGAAGTGAAGAGTACCATTGGCTGCGATGTCGGCACTGAGAACAGTAAATAGGCATGCCTGTCAGTCTCTGAAAAAGATGCTTGACCGAGGAATGGACAACCTTCGTGTTCAGATACTCGTGATTGTGATGTAAATAAATAGTCATTATACCAACACCATCCTTTTCATTGTACTCTGTTGAGCGTTACTACATACCATTGATGTGGAGTGCAGGCATTGGACCCGCGCGCACTGACACACTCCCTCTGGTAAATTCATTGCCGAAAAGTCTCGTCGAGCAGCGGCTGCAAAAGCACGGGCAGACAATTTAGTGGGTGGAAAGTCGTCACAAGAGAGATGACTCGGTGGGCGTAGACCAGTCACAGGCATTGGTACCACAATTAATTACCCCGAGCCTCAATATAACCTTTACTTCGACCGTCTTCATTACCCTTGACCACCTACAAGCCTTGCATGCAGCAGCTTCGCATCTGGGACGCCGTCAGCCTTCACTCGACCGACCTCATCCTCGCCGATTCGGCGGACCAGCTCGTCTCTACTCTGCTGATCAGCTAAGGCGCCCATCCACAGCCATGGCCGCAACCAATGGCACTGCCACCAACACTACCGCAACAAAAGTCCCCATCCTGGGCAAGGAGAGCATCATCGTCGACTACGGCCTCTGGAACAACTATGTCGCCCGCGACCTGCTCGAGAACATCGTCACCTCGACCTACGTCCTGGTCTGCGACGAGAACCTGGCCAAGCTGGACTATGTCCCGACTTTCAGGAAGAAGTTCGAGGAGGAGAGGGAGAAGCTGGGGAAGACTGCAGAGGACACCAGGCTGTTGATCTACGACCGTGTGAGGCCCGGCGAGACATCGAAAAGCCGCAAGACCAAGGCAGACGTCGAGGACTGGCTGCTCAAGCAGGGATGCACAAGAGATACCGTCATCCTTGCGCTGGGAGGAGGCGTTGTCGGCGATATGATCGGGTTCGTCGCCGCGACATACATGCGCGGCGTGCGCTTCGTTCAGATCCCCACCTCTCTGCTCGCCATGGTGGATAGCAGCATTGGCGGCAAGACTGCCATTGATGTCCCCATGGGCAAGAACCTCATTGGCTCTTTCTGGCAACCCGAGAGGATCTACATCGATCTTGCTTTCCTGGAAACTCTCGACAAGAGGCAGGTCTGCAACGGTATGGCAGAAGTCGTGAAGACCGCTGCGATTTGGGACGAGAAGGAGTTCGAGCGCCTGGAAGAGGGAGCCGACGCAATCATGGCCGCTCTGGAGAAGCCTGCTGGCCCAGGCAGATTTGAGGGCATTGAAGAGGTGTTCAAGAGAATCGTGCTCGGAAGTGCGCGAGTCAAGGCGGAGGTTGTGAGCGCTGATGAGAGGGAAGGTGGATTGAGAAATCTGCTTAACTTTGGTCACTCTATCGGCCACGCCTACGAGGCCATCTGGACACCCGAGATCCTGCACGGAGAGTGTGTTGCCGTGGGTATGGTCAAGGAGGCCGAGCTCGCGCGCTACTTGGGAGTGCTTCCTCCAGGTGCCGTGGCTCGTCTGACCAAGGCTATTGCAAGCTACGGTCTGCCGACATCACCCAGTGATAAGCTCATTACCAAGAAGACGCACAAGGAGTGTTCTACTGAGGAGCTCCTGCACAGAATGGCCGTCGACAAGAAGAACGCTGGCTCGAAAAAGAAGATTGTACTACTCTCTGCTATCGGAAGATGCTACGAGCCCCAAGCTACCAAGGTTGCCGACAAGGACATTCGTATCCCTCTCAGCTCTTCCGTGCTGGTCAAACCTGGCGTGCCCAAGGACCTCAATGTGTCCTGCAAACCTCCAGGAAGCAAGAGTATTTCCAACCGTGTGCTTCTCCTCGCAGCTCTCGGCCAGGGCAAGTGCAAGATTAGCAACTTGCTCCACTCTGACGACACACAGTTCATGCTTACAGCTATCTCCAAGCTGGGAGGTGCCACTTACAGCTGGGAGGACGAGGGCCGAGTCCTTGTTCTGAACGGCAACGGCGGTGCTCTGAAGGCCTCGCCTGAAGAGATCTACATCGGAAATGCTGGCACCGCCTCTCGTTTCCTCACCACCGCATTGACTCTGGCTCACGCGACACCAGAGGCATCTCACACTATCCTTACGGGCAATGCTCGTATGCAGGAGCGTCCTCAAGGTCCTCTTGTTGATGCGCTCCGCTCCAACGGTGTCTCCGTCGAGTACATTGGCAAGCCTGGCAGCCAGAGTTTGCCCCTTCGCATTGCTTCCACTGGTGGCTTCGAGGGCGGCGACATTGAGCTCAACGCTAAGGTCTCTTCGCAGTACGTTTCATCTATCCTGATGTGCGCACCATACGCGAAGAAGCCCGTCACCCTTCGTCTGGTCGGCGGTAAGGTCATCTCTCAATCCTACATCGACATGACCATCACCATGATGGCCTCTTTCGGTGTGCAGGTCACCCGAAGCCAGACCGAGGCGAACGTTTACCACGTTCCCAAGCAGCACTACCAAAGCCCTGCCGAGTACGAGGTCGAGAGTGATGCTAGCTCTGCTACTTACCCTCTTGCCATGGCAGCTATCACCGGTACCACCTGTACCGTGCCGAACATTGGCTCTGCATCCTTGCAGGGTGACGCCAGATTCGCTGTTGATGTGCTGAAGCCAATGGGCTGTGCCGTCAAGCAGACCGAAACCAGCACCACTGTCACTGGTCCGCCAATCGGCGAGCTCATTCCCCTGCCCGAAATAGATATGGAGCCTATGACCGACGCTTTCCTTACCGCTTGCGTGCTCGCTGCAGTCGCAAAGCCAAACGAGAAGGGTGCAACTACCAGGATCACTGGTATCGCCAACCAGAGACAGAAGGAGTGCAACCGCATCAAGGCCATGTACGACGAGCTTGCTAAGTTCGGTGTAACTTGCCGCGAGCTTGAGGATGGCATTGAGGTTGACGGCCGCGGTATGAACATTCAGCAAGCCAGTGATCCGATCCACTGCTACGACGATCACCGTGTCGCCATGAGTTTCGCAGTTCTTGCTTCCGTTGCGCCGAAGGAGACTCTCGTCACTGAGCGTGAGTGCACTGGCAAGACTTGGCCCGGGTGGTGGGATGTGCAACACCAGGTCTTTGGCGTTGACATGGACGGCGCAGAGCCTGTAAACCACCACGTTAACGGAGTTGTGAACAGCCTCAATGGCCCACTCGCCCCAGGTGAGGTCAAGAAGTCGATCTTCATCGTCGGCATGAGGGGTGCAGGCAAGACCACCACCGGCAAGTGGGCCTCCAAGATTCTGGGTTGGCCCGTGATTGACTTGGACACTGAGCTTGAGCGTACTGAAGGCATGACCATTCCTGAGATGTTGAAGGACAACGATTGGGATGGTTTCCGCACAAAGGAACTCAACCTGCTCAAGCGTGTCATGCGCGAGCAGCCTGAAGGTCACATTTTCGCGACCGGAGGCGGCATTGTTGAGACTGCCGAGGCCCGCAAGCTTCTGAAGGACTGGACCAAGGATGGTATGGTCCTGATGGTCACCAGAGACATCGCTCTTGTGATGGACTTCCTCCAAATCGACAAGACCCGTCCTGCTTACGTTGAAGACATGATGGGTGTCTATCTCCGCCGCAAGCCGTGGTTCGAGGAGATCAGCAACCTGCATTTCCACTCGCAGACTGTTGACCCATCTCAGATCGTTGCCGGCTGGAGCAGCCCGTTGGACGACTTTGAGCGCTTCCTGTGGACTATGACTGGCCGTAAGAGTGCCATTCAAAAGATCAAGGCCAAGCCCTGCTCGTTCTTCGTTGCTCTCACTGCGCCACAGCTAGACAAGATTATCACTCTTCTTCCTGAAGTTACAACTGGAGTTGACGCCATTGAGTTGCGTGCCGATTTGCTTGTTGACCCGAAGTCTCCTGATGGCTTGCCTACTCCCGACTTCTTGATCGACCAAGTTGCACTACTCAGGGCCGCGACCACGCTTCCTCTTATCTTCACCCTGCGCACTGCTTCCCAGGGCGGCCGTTTCCCTGACAATGATCTGAAGGGCGCACTCGCGCTGTACCGTGTCGCTCTGCGCATGGGCTTCGACTTTGCCGACCTCGAGCTTACAGCACCGAAGGAGCTCAAGGACTTCGTTCTTGCTCACCGCAAGATGTGCTCGATCATTGCCTCGCACCATGACCCCAAGGGCGCTCTCTCCTGGGCGGACGATGCCGCTGACTGGATCCCTCACTTCGATGCTGCTCGCGAGTATGGCGACATTGTCAAGCTTATCGGCGTTGCGCACACGACCGACGACAACGACGATCTTAAGACCTTTAAGAAGCGCATCGCCGCTGAGCTGCCTGACCTTCCCTTCATCGCTATGAACATGGGTGAGACCGGCAAGATGTCGCGTGTCAACAACCGCTTCATGACACCCGTCTCACACCCAGCTCTCCCTGCCAAAGCAGCTCCTGGCCAACTCTCCGCCACCGACATCCGCAAGGTGCTCGGCCTGGTCGGCGAGATTGCACCCAAAGAGTTCACCATCTTCGGCTCCCCCATCGCCCACAGCCGTAGCCCAGCGTTGCACAATCACCTCTTCAAGACATCCGGCCTCCCTCACACCTACGGCCGCCACGAAACCACCAACGCCTCAGAAGTCGCATCTATCCTCCGCTCCCCCGATTTCGGCGGCGCCAGCGTCACCATCCCCCTAAAACTCGACATCATGCCCCTGCTCGACGAAATCGACCCAGCAGCCGCCACCATCGGCGCCGTCAACACCATCGTCGCTACCCAAAATCCCTCCAACCCCTCCTCTCCCATCCTCACAGGCCACAACACCGACTGGCAAGGCATGATCCTCGCCCTGCGCAACGCCGGCGCAGCCGCCGCCTCGGCGTCCCACCCGGAGCCCGGCATGGTCATCGGCGGCGGCGGCACCGCGCGCGCCGCCATCTACGCCCTCAAGAACATGGGCTACAGCCCCATCTACCTCGTCGGCCGCAACAAAGCCAAGCTCGCAGACCTCGCGTCCGCTTTTGACAAGACCTACAACGTCCACCTCCTCTCGTCCGAAGAAGACGCCCGCGCCCTGAAACCCTCGCAACAGCCCGTCGTTGCTGTCGGGACTATCCCAGGCGACTCGCCCATCGACCCGAGCATGCGCGAGATCCTGTGCCATATTTTTCAGAGCTCGGCGCCGAGTATCACGGGCGTTAATACCGGTGGTGCGAAGGTGCTGCTGGAGATGGCGTACAAGCCTGCTGTCACTAGTCTGATGCAGTTGGCTAGCAATAGTGGGTGGAAGAGCGTGCCGGGGTTGGAGGCGTTGGTGGGCCAGGGGATTCATCAGTTTAGGCTGTGGACGGATATCGTGCCGTTGTTTGAGGAGTGTAGGAATGCGGTTATGGGGAAGGTTGAGTAGGGACGAAAGAGACTTGAACAGTCTACTGTAAGATTTTCTGCTTGAAGATAGAAACGTTTGATTCTCTTACATTTGCAAAATATGAAAAAAAAAAGCTGCTATTGCTCAAATTGATCGCTTGCTTGCTTGCTTGCTTGCTTGCTTGCTTGCTTGGGTATATGTATATATCGTGATGACAAAGTATGTCTATTTTCGCTTTAACAAGAAGGAAAAGCCCGAGATTCAGGAGGCGTCAGAAAACTCCCAAGTGTCTATCCAACCAGATGACTCTTTGAAGAAGTAGCGCGAAAGAATGCTTCTCAACAAATCACTCCTCCTCACTAACATCCTCATCACTCTCATCCAGTCTCGGCGCCTCCTCATCGTCCTCTTCAGCAGCCATAGCCAACGCTAGCTGCGCCTCCATATCATCATCATCGTCCCCAACCGGCCCAGCCAAACTCCCCCGTCTGGATCGCGACGGGACGGCAGCCTGCCTCGGCGGCTCAGGCGCAGGCGGACTCTGCAATTGCAAGTCTTCAACATCACCATCCTCGTCGTCGCCATCGTCGTCCACGAATTCAAACTCGTACTGCTCGGCCGCAGGACTGCTGCCGCCGCCAAACTCGAACTCTTCGCTTTCGGGCTTGCTCTGCGAGGCGCTGGCGTTGATTTGAGGCGAGTTGATGCCTGGTGAGGAAGCGGCGGAGCGTAGACTGATGGGGCCTCCGCCGCGGGCGCTAAGGCCACCGAGAGCGGAAAGGTGGGCGGTGTGCTTGTTGGTGGTTGGAGTATCTGCATTTTCGAGGATGAGCTCGCCGTCGTCGGAGAAGTCTGGTTCTTCTCGTTGGGAGGAGGGTTGTTCGACGGAGGGTGCGGGGAGGGTGGCTTTTCGTTCGATTCGGACTTCTGGGACGGTGGATGTGGATGTGGAGGGTTTGGAGGTTGTTGGGTTTGAGGTGGGTGGTTGTTTGGTTGTTGGTGGTGGGTCTTCGCCGGCTCGGACGCGTTTTTGGTTTGGTCTTGTTGCTGCTGCAGAGGGAGTCTTGCGCTTTTTGACTGCTGCGGCTGCAGGTGTGGACTTTGTTGTGGATTTTGTTGGTCGTGAGATTGGTGTGCTTATGGCTGCTCTGGGTATTGGTGTTCCTACAGTGCTCCTGCTGGGTTGTGAACTGGCTTCTTCGCGCTTTGTGGCCTCTTCGACAGATTTCAAGAAATGCCGGAAGTCGAATGGGTTGCTGGCGTCTGGTGTTGTGTCTTCTGCATCACCCTCGTCTCCAAACATCCCATCGTCGTCATGTTCGCTCTCATTGTCTATTAAGTAGGGATGCTTCTTGGCAAGGCTCTCCTCGTCGGCATCGTCAGGCGCCTGGGTGAGGTTGACAGCATGCGAGCTCTCCAATTTCTCCAGCGTGACTTCTTTGTTCCCTTCTCCGCTCATAACGAGCACGTACATGTCCTCGCCTTCCGTGTGTCGGCCTGTGTACTTCCATTCCTTGTCCTCATCTTTCACCACAAGCGTGCTGGCATTGGCCTGGTTCCCTGGCAGCAGCTTGCTGGTTGTGGTCGCGCCCTGCGCAGACCGTGGTTTGTAGTTGTACCGCACATTCCTGTATCTCTTGCCTTCGTTGTCTTTTGAAATGCTCGCTCCTAGCCGGATATTGAAGCTGCCGGGTGCTTTGAGATCGACAGCGGGAGCTGTCATGGCTGCGGCGGCCATGGTTGGTGGATATGTGTGGAGGATTAGATGGTCGTGGACATTGAGGTGTATATGGGTAGTGATATATGGCCAATTTAGGCAAACAAAGGGAGTTTGTCTCTAGCAAATAAAAGTGTGGAAGTGTAGTGTATGCGAGTAGGACAAAGGCGCTGGCTGGCCCAGGCCGGGTGAGCGACAGGGCGGCCCACTTTCGGAGCGATCGCGCTCTCGTGGCGCGGTAAACTACGCGAGCCGAAGTGCGGGGAGAATGAGAATGATGAATGGCGTATGTAAATAATTGCTGCTGCATCGCTGACTGTTTGTGCAAGCGTTCATGCGAGCCTGAAAGCTGTGAGGCTGAAGCTGTATGCAACCGTTTGTGCAAGCTACCTTCACAACCTCTGGTCAGGTGATCAGTCGAATCACTTCCATGATCCTTTAATGCAAGCTTGAGTAAGCATGCTCGCAGCTCAGATCCTTCGCCAAGGCGAAGGAGAGCCCCTGGTAGCACATCACAACCTTGTATCATGGCACGACCATCATGGTCCTGGCTCGGCGACACGGACTTCCACTGATGACACTTCGAGCAGCTTATGAATCAGCTCAGGCCTCCATAGAAGACGATGCTAGTGTCAAAGTATATCGACCTGTATGCCTCTCGTCTGCAATGCACGACCAACTTGCCAATACTCACTATCAACACCAAGACTTCCTCAGCTCTTGGAAGTCTTCAAGTGATACTGGACGATTGCTAAGCAAGCTGCTTGTAGCTGGAGATCGTGTATACGGTAAAGCATGGCGATCCCATGATGGATGCACATATAATGATTACTGCTCGCATCGTCCCTTTCTGGAGTAAAGACACCATACCATAATCACGCCCACCCGAATCCCACCACTGGCCTCTCTGCACCTTAACCACCATGAGCGCCCCCAAATTTGCCATCTATCCAGGCCTAGGCGAATGGGCAAGAGAAAACCTCCACTATAGCCAAGCAGTCCGCATCGGCAACATCATCAAGATCTCAGGCCAAGGTCAGCCCAACCTCTCATCCCCCAACCCCACAACCACCAAAACTAATCTCACTCCCCACCTCCAGGCGGTTGGAATCCCTCCGCCGACCTCTCCTCCCCCTCAACCTGGATCTCGCAAGACCTCAACACCGAGATCGACCAGGCGTTCGCCAACGCCGATCTCGCGCTGAAAGCCGCTGGCGGCAAAGGCTGGAGCCAAGTCTATAGCGTCCGAAGCTATCACTTGCCTTTGGACGAGGATGCGACTTCTGCTATGGTTAGGAATTTCCAGCAGTGGTGTGGGACGGAGCATCATCCTATTTGGACTGAGATTGGGGTTGCGAAGTTGGGATTGGAGTCGATGAGGGTGGAGATTGAGGTTGAGGCTTTTCTGGGGGAGGAATGAATGGGATGAGGTTGAGAATGATATAAAAAGATTCACCGGGAATGACTATTTTCTGTCTGTTCGTAATATACGATACTGGTTGTCTACTATGGAGCGCAGCCCAGAGAGAAAATTACCAAAATCCATCCTGATTCTCCGAAATACTGTCCCACACATCAGCAGAAGCATGCAACCTCCACCACCGCTTCCTCTCTTCCAACACCCGCTCAACACCGCCCACATCCCTGCTCAACCTATCCCAATGGCCCTGTGCCCTATCGCCCATAGCCATCCTTCCTTCGTTCATCGAAACCTCCACCTCCCACTCCTCCGCGCACTCCGCCAACATCTCACACCCGCATCTGACAACCTCGCAGCAACCCCAGCCCCGCAAAGTGGCAACCGCCACAGGCTCAGCGTAAACATCCCACCTGGAGCCGGCTCTGTATCCATCTACAGGACAGCAGCCGGAAAACACCGTCATGTTGTCGAGAACGTGCAGTTTCAAGTGCCCGAGTCTCTCCTCCCGTCGCCCGAGCATCTCGAGCAGCCAGGCGAGTTTCTGCACGAGCAGCGTGTGGGACGAGACGGCGGTGAGGCGCACCGTGACGTTCACGCGGGTTAGGCGGTGCTGCAGGAGGTCTAGCAGGTGCGAGCGCGGACACACCCGTGTTTGGGGGCGGTAGACTGTGGGCGCGGCTGATGGAGGCGCGGGCATCCAACTCAGAGCTTTTGGGTCGGAGATCAGGAGGTGGATGTTGTGGGTCGCGTGGAGGATTGGAAGGGCTTCAGCGTGGATTGCTTTGCAAGTACGTAGCAAGGCTGTGTGATGCGTGCCTTCTTCGATGGGATCGGCGAAGACGGTGTTTTCTGTGGGTGAAATGTAGAGGGGGGATGATGGGGCGCGGTCGGAGAAGAAATCGGTGTAGATCTGCTCGCGGAGTTCGAGGGGGAGGCGGAACCATAGAGATGTTTCTTGGACGAGTGGCGGTGTTTGCTCGGGGGTGGGTGTGAAGTAGCGGACTGCCGCCTGGAGGATGGATGTCATTTTTGTTTCCGAAGGTGAGTTGATGTAACGTGTTGTGGTATTTGGTCAGAAGTAGTCGACTGTGAGGTCTAGATACTTATGTTCGTCTGGTTGCCTGATGTCGAGCACTATCTGCAGGCAGCAGTTTTACAATGCAGTAGAGTCTCGAGACGATTGACATGGATATCGACATTGCCCTTGGTGATGGGATTTCTGTGACATACTGTTGTTCCCCAAAGGCACTGGTGCATTGACATGAAGAATAGTATGTATCGCCCAAAAACTTAAGACTCATACTGTTAGACTAATGTTGTCGAGCGTATGATGCTGGTAGGAAGTGCTAGTACAAAACAGCATTAGCGTGCTGCTCGGTCTCGTACATCGTATCGTCAGACTCTGAGGTGGGCAGACAGCGACATCCACATTCTACATCGGTGTCTGGTAAAGGAGATACGGTTACATGCTCACCCCATCTCTCTCTTGTATAGCCAATGATGGATCCAAGCCTGTGTCTTATATCTCTGAATGGTCTCTGGATGGTGTTCCGTCTTTCAGCCCAAGCCGTCGCAGCTCGTGTTTGTGGCCAATGAAATCTATGTCGGTGCCTGGAGAATGCAACTAATACGCATCTCGAAACCTATTCACTGCTCTCGATATCAGGTTTGCCAATAGACATGCCAAACTCACTTACTAGTGGCTGGTCGTTTATGCACGTGGAAGGCCGCTTGTTTGCACAGCCCCTGCTTGTGGCGCAAAGCTCGCGTGCTGGTCAGGTATAACTACCTCGCGGCTGGCGTCGTGGATATGCTCTCTCGTCCCCTCTTTTCGATTCACCGGTCTTCACATTCTTCGCCATCGTCCACACAGTCTTCGTCAAGCGAGTGAGAAACATGGGCAGCAAAGGAGACTCCCCTCGCGCCGCTGGCCGGCTTCACGGTTTCAACGCCATTCTTGATCATGGCTCCGGCCAGAGATTCAACTCCGAGGTTGTCCTCCAGAATGCCTTGAGAGAACTGCATCGGCCTGACACTGTCACCTGGATTGATGCGGATGACTGCGATATCCTGGGCTTCGCGGAGGCTGGTCATGCAAATGCTCGCATAGACGATGGCGACGACACGTATACGGCTATCCGGAGATACAAGATCCCCACGCGCGCTTTGAATGAACCGGAGGGCTCAGTCGTTGACGATGTGTTGTTTGCTCGTTGGACGTAAGAGTGGAACGGCCGTAGCGTGCTGTGCTACAAGATGGAATGGGTTGACTACGGATTCCGCGAGCAGAAGTACTATGCAGTCGTCACTGATCGTAGTAGCCTCGTCAAAGGCCGCTGCACATACGCCGAAGAGCTCATTAAGGCATGCGGAACGTGGACTCGACAACTCCACGACGAAGTCTACGTCTATGAAGACGGCTACTGGCAAAAGGACAAGACTCTCTTCAGCGCAGTCAGCAAAGCCTCATGGGACGATGTTATCATCAATCCTGCCATGAAGACAGCCATCATCAACGATGTCGAATCCTTTTTCGGCTCGAGAGATACTTATCTCCAGTACAACATTCCCTGGAAGCGAGGCGTCATCCTTCACGGACCACCGGGGTGTGGCAAGACCATCTCCATCAAAGCTCTGATGAACACAGTCCGTCAAAAAGACGTCTCCAACCTCTATGTGAAGAGCTTCAAAGCATCTGGCTGTCAAAGCGACCAAGCAAGCATCCGTCAGATCTTCGTCAAGGCTCGAGCAGTCGCTCCCGCACTGCTCATATTCGAGGATCTCGACAGTTTGGTCACAGACGAGCTTCGATCATTCTTCCTCAATGAAGTCGACGGCGTCGAAGAGAACAACGGTCTCCTCATTATCGGATCTACGAATCACATCGACAGACTCGACACCAGCATTACCAAGCGTCCATCTCGTTTCGACCGGAAATTCCACTTCAAAACTCCCTCTGAGCATGAACGAAGGCTGTATTGTCAATACTGGCAGTCGAAGCTCCAGTCGAATCCAGACATTGACTTCACGTACGAGGTCTGTCAGGCTGTCGCAGCAGCAACGGAGGGCTTCACGTTCGCTTATCTGAAGGAACTCTTCGTGCAGACGCTTCTGATCTATGTTAGTGGGGGTCTTGATGACACTGAAACGGGAGCGAGTCCTAAAGAGGACCCCGGATACGCAGACGATGAGACGGAGCACTCTACTGTCAAGCTCACGAAGAGATTGGAAGCGAATCAATTCTACCGGACACTTCGCCAGAAGATCGAAGCACTTGCCGAGGACTTGGAGGTCGAAGATTCAAAGAAAGCGGACAAGGAATTGCCGAAAGCCTCGAGCGAGGAGAAAGCAGAGCCAGGAAAGAGCAAAGATGGAGAGAGTAGCGATTGAGACTGAACACAAGGTTCTCCGGCAGCTCTTGTGCCGTATCATGGTCCGGACTTCCAAGAGTTGTATCCTCATATCCAAATATGCCACTTTGAAGATGATCGATTGGACACCACAGATGACGCTTTCCGTCTTATTGACGATATCTCTGTAGTCCCCGCATACCTGTTAGGCAGCTCCATCTCCAGGTGGGCTACAACATTTGACTTTTCCCCCGACGATATATGTCTTTATTGATGATGGTCTAACGGTACTAGACAGCGACCCCGTGCCGACGGTTCCGGCAGGGTGCCTGACTCCGCACAGGCGGCCGAAAGACTAATTACCTCATTGAGGCATCGCGAACGAATGAATGTTTCGCTTAACTTACTCTCTTTTGTGAGTCATGACAGCTAAACATATGTATTAGAGGAATCCAAAATGGTCGAAGCAAGGAAATGGCACACTGCTACTTCGGCATACGCTCCTCAAAAGAGTAAACACATTTCCCAGTGATGCGAGTTCCACCCAGCCAGTTAGCACGATACAGTGCCGCCGAACATGACCGTCTCAATTTCCAAACCCGCAGCTTCAACGAAATGATGCACGGCAAAGCCTTCCACGCACCCGTCGAGCGGCCCTCCCGTGTGCTCGAGGTCGGCGCAGGAACAGGCTACGTCACCCGGATCCTAGCATCGACCTTTCCACAAGCAGAAGTGATTGGACTGGATCTATCGGTCATTCCGCAAGGAGACAAGACGAGTGCAACGTTTGTCAAAGGCGGTATCATGGATCCCGGCGTCGCCGTCACTGGTCCTTTCGATTTCCTCTACAGTCGAATGCTCGTCTACGGCGGCATCCGCGACTGGCCTGCCTACATCGCCCGAGCCTGGGACCTGCTTGCTCCGGGCGGATGGCTAAAGACGCAAGAGCTCAATGCCAGCACGCTTTACGACAGAGACGGCAAAGACATGCACTCCAATTCGATCTGGCGACACGACCAGCGCGAAGCGTTTGCAGCGATGGGTGTCGATATGGTGTGCGCCACCAAGCTGGAGCGATACTTCAAGGACCAGGGGTTTGTGGTTGTCAAGGTGGAGAAGTTCCGATGGATGAATGAGCCTTGGGAAGGACACCCGGACATTTTGCTGGGCGCAAAAGTCTCCACGGAGCTCAATCCGCCGGTGATTTTTCAATCGTTTGAGAGAATGCTGGGGCACACGAAGACTTCTGCGCAGCTGGAAGCGGCGAGGGAAGATATTTATAGAGAGAATGCGTGGTCGGAGGATGGGAAACATCGTGACTATTACGTGGTTTGGGGGCAGAAACCTGGATGTTAGGACGAGTTTGGTTTGGTCTTGAGAACTTGGAAGATGGTCACTCATTTGGAGTTGCTGTTGAAATGTCGCTCTTGTGTTCACCTGCGATCTACCATTTCAACCACTATTTGTCAAGAAAAGTCCCTGATTCAGACTATTTCCACAACAAACTCCATGTACGCTCAAGAAGGGCCCAAATGTTGGCTGCAGTAAACACATGTTAACAAAACACAGCAACTTTTTCTACGTCATTCTGTCGACATCAGTTCCTTGCACAAAATCTGTCATGAATGATGACATCGATAATGGATTCGAGAAAGTCTGTCATCGTTTCGCCGGTTTTGCCGAGACTATAAAGATCACAAATCCGTTCCTCAAAGCCTATTACTTCGAGTCTGTAAGCTATACAGGCGATTGAAGACTGCCCTGACCAAAGACGCATGCTAAGCTTTGATAAGCTTCGTTGAAGGATCGTCGTGGAGCTGCGCGCTTCCGTCACCCTGCACCGCTGATCAGGGCCAGCGGAAAGGAAGCTTTAGGTTGCAAACGAGAGTTTACGAAGCTGCGAAGGGATGGTCACGCCTACAGACTTGGTCTGCTTTCTCTAGAACGTAGCCGCTCGAGCGACCCGCTCTCATCCGCTCTTACTGTGAGCTTTGCGTCGATTTCAAGACTACTTTGGACGGGAAAAGGATACCTCGAGTTTGTATGCATAATGAGTTACCGCTTTGTACAGAAGATCGGGAGATAGGGCCGCCTAAAGAAGGATAAGTTGGGAGGATTCGCTACAATCTTGACTCGGACCCTTATTCCATGATCAGCTCCGAAGACGGGTCACGGCAATCCCAGCTACCAGGACCTTATTAGTCAGGTGAGACATGGCGGGGCATATCCGTGCTGTCGGGTAAGGAAAGCGACTGTCAAACCACCAAGTTTGATATTGGACCAAAGTCGCCAATGTTACATCGGCACAATTGGATTCCATATGAGAAATGGTACTGGAACATCATCTGAGACTGAGTCCTGCAGTCCTGTTACCTTGTCGTGATAAGGTGCAGCACAGTGTGGGATGGAAAGCTCTTCAAGCTGGATATGGACTTCGGTCCCTCGAACTCTCCTGACCCTTGTGAGGAAATCCTTTCCAGGACGGTGATCAAGTGCTTGTTAGAACCGACAGCCGCGGTTGACCCCAGAACCTGCGGTCGGATGGCATATATAGGCACCGGGACGATGATGAGTTGATCTACTATCATTTCCCTAGACGCGACTGTAAAGTTACATCAATTCTTCATCATGACATCTTCCGCCTCAATCCTACAACGCTCGCAAAGCGGTCTACCTAACACAAACACGATGCACGATTGTACACCAGTTGTTGATAGTTACGGCCTGACGCGAGACAAAACTGAGTCTGCCAGATTGAACGCTCAGCATTATGTGTGGAAGACCAATATTGGGTTCTTGCTGCATCCCCGTATGGCCTCGTCTGTCGGAGAGGCCCCTCGCATCGGCGACATAGGGACTGGTACGGGCATCTGGATCTTGGAGCTTGCCGAACAGCTAAGGAAGCACAGCGGAGCGACGTGAGTCTAATTGTCCTCGAACTTGACACACATATTCTCAAGACGTTGATCACTTGTTCGAGAGCTTGCTGACGGTCAGAACGAGATTCGAGGGACTTGACATGAGTCCTGAGCAGTTTCCGCCGGGTCCACACAATGTAGTCAAGTTCTCAACCCTCAATCTGCTTGAGCCGGTGCCAGAGCACCTGCAAGCAACGTTCGACGTCCTACACTTACGGCTTCTGGTCCTCGGTCTGCCCAAGGGCACTTGGGAGGTAGCTTGCCAAAACATACTCAGTCTGCTGAAGCCTGGTGGATGGGTGCAGTGGGAGGAGGGTGATTTCAAGTATGATACCCATGCCCCGATCGGAACTAAGAGTTCCTGCAATGGAGGTCTGACCGAAATGTCCAGCTCAATGAAAGTAGTCCAAGAACTACCCGGCGCCAGCACCCGTGCGGCGCAAGAATACTTCGACAGACTTATTGCAGAAGAGCGAGCGCACGATCAGGGCATCGATGATGTACCACGCCTCGCTTCGTACTTGTCCAAAGTCGGCTTCAAGAACGTCAACACCGATGTCTTCAGCACCGATCGCGTAGCCGGCACCCGGCAGGGATTCAACAATGCCGTGATGGGCGCGTATCATGGTGTAACGACGATGTTTATCAAGAACGATGGCGAGAAGAGTTTCTGGAACACCGAAGCGGCGGCGAAGCTGTATGCCGACGCTGTCTCGGAAGTGTCAGATGGGAAAGCCTACTACCGAGCGGAGATCAATGTTCATTCTGCGCAGAGGCCGCATTGAAGGACGGAGCGGAGGCAGTAAAGGTAGCGAGGTTGTATCGATGTACTGATTTTGGGATGGAGAATGCAAATTTGTTTGATCGGGCGGCTGGCTTGAAAGAGTGACTGTGGCGACTGAATCTCGATAATACTGGCAACAGAGTCAAACAATAAAAAGCTTAGAAATCAACGAGGTCCCAACCAACAACTATGATCCTCCGTTCCCGTCGTACTCCAGGCCAGACCAGAGACGAGTGTAGGTACCACGCTCCCCAACTACTTCTCGCCGATGATCTTGATCAGAAATCAAACCCAAGCCTTTGCAAGGTTGTTCTCGAAGTTGCCATTCTTGAAGGGGCAGTTGGCCTTGCCCCAGTCATAGCCATCGAGCGCCTTTCTAACAGCTGCATTGACAGTGTCGTAATCGATCATAGCGTGATCACCACCCGGGATGGTCTTGAATTGGAGTTCGTGGTTGGTCGGGAAATTGGTGAAGTATTCGACCTGCAAACGGTTTCCATCGCGCATCTGAGGGTTTGCGATCTTCTTGTAGCCGCCGTGGCCGGAAGCAGCGCCACCGAAGACACGAGGGTTGGCATTAGCCGCTAGAGAAAGCTGAATTAGCAAGGTTTTTGATGGTGAGGTGAACGGATTGCACGTACGGTTGTCAATCCAGATGACAACATTTTCCCAGTCGTGCCTGTGGCCGCCATTGGCACCACCGGCAGTGGTTTGGTCCTTCGGAAAATACCAGGAATACATGATAGCATAGCGCCCCTTATACCAGGCACCACGAACGTAGGTCTGGCCGTTTGCCGGATCGTTGCAACCGCCACTAGGACTGCCAGAATTCTGGAGGCCTCCGCCGACCTGGCCAGTGGAGCTCACGGCAGGGTAAGACTGACAGCCATGGGCGATGTGGAGTCACGGTTCGTAGCGACGAATCGCATTGCCTTCAGAGCCGCCGCGGTAGCTCTCCGGGATGTATTTGATGCTGTTGTGCCCGACGACAGAGAAATCGGAGTTTGCCCTTTTGGTCAAGAGGCTCTCCGTTTCGGCGAAGGGTGCTGCCGCAGCACCTGCGACCAGTAGGAGAAGTGAAGGGGCATGGAAGTGCATGATGTATGTTCGAATAGGGGAGTAAGTGATAGTAGTTGAGCTGCGAAACCTTAAAACCTTACTTGCTGCGAGAGGAACTTCGCCACACTTGCCCTATTGATCTCGAAACGCATGAGGTAAAAGGTCTCTTAGCGACGCGACTTCTTGAATCTTCTCACCTCGTGAAACCGTGCTTGGATCCTTCTTTAGCACAGGCCTCCTTTGTCACAGTCATTGATGACTGGCTTCCACGCCGTCTCTTATATCTTACCGAATCAGGCTCTCAACTGAATATTCTCATCAGGTTGCTGGTCCAGCTCTGTACGTATCCATGGAAGCCGCATGTGCCCTAGGGGTCGCGGCATATCACACGTTTCAAACGCGGAAGATTGCGAGCATTTACAGACCACTCACCGTCAAATTGCTCCGCCGACTGCTATGCAATGCGTTAGGACGCCAAATCACGATTACAACCATGCTGCGGTCCGTATGAACGAAATTGGCGAAGAAAAGGTAAAAGTTCAAGTTCGTGTCAGGTGGAGTCACGGCAATGGAACTCTGCTCCTTCCATCAGCAGTGGGTTCTCGCCCGGCCACGATTCTTGCCGTCTTTGACTTGAGTAACAGCATCGAGTCTCATCATTCTGTCCTCACCACCAGAACATCGTCCCGAGACTTCCGAGGACCATCTACCCACCTACGTTGCTGCGTGCCTGCTTGCCTCGTATTTGTCCGGTCCATCTTGACGCAATGCTCCATGCTGCGACTAAAGAGCTGAAAGTCATCATCTTCGGCGTTTCCGGTGTCGTCGCTTCCAGTTCTGGCTGATTCTTGCGACAGTTCTTCTTCTTTCGGGCACTCGCGCCTGAGACTTCTAATCCAGCCGCATTCTCGACAAGCCCATCGTCGACATTTCTGCTCAAGATTGGCGCCCCTGCTGAGAGCGGCCTGTAGAAATATATCTTGTAAGCCATTGTTGTAGCTGGGAATTAGGGAACGAGGTGATAGCTCATGATGGAGCCTCATGCCAACCATAAGGGAAAAGTGCTACTTCAGGCTTTGGTCCAACTTCTCACAGTCGCTAATCCAAAAAGAGTAGAACCACGCGCTTCTCAATGCACTTAAAGAGCCCTACATCGAAAAGCCTGAATGCCTATTCGCTTCACAGCGAGATTATACGTGCACGGAGCGTACATGGATCTTCACCTCGGCTTTCGAAAGCCGCTAGCGACATGTATCGGTAAATTAGGTACGTGAATGTAGTGAACATGACATGATCCTGCTATTGGAAATGAGAGAAAAGCAAGATTGGAGTAGAATCATGGACGATGCTCTTGAATCCGCTTTGCCATTCAGATACTATTTCAATACGCTGTGAATAATGGTGGTGTCTTGTTGGAAGGATCCGGCCTGTAACACGCTAGATCCTTCGTCCGAGTGTGACTAAATTGAGCTCTCGCAACAAAAATAGCAAGCAGAAAGTACTTCGGCTCTTCAAATCGTTTCTTCGTTTTTCCTCACATAGTGTCCCTTCACTACCAGCCTCCAATCAAGCCCGCACGCCCTCCCAAAACGCCCACTACGATGCTGACTCTACGCTTGATTGCCATAGGGCTCACAATCGCTGGCGCATTCCAAGTTACAGAAAGGCAACAATCCGACTCAAGCGAAGATGCTTATGAAAATGTCTGCATGCCGACCAATGCCACCGGCTTCCCCGACTTCAGCGCTCCGTGTAACTTATGGAGCAGGACGCAGCGACTATGCGTCTATGGCGAGCAAATACGCAGCATTGTTGACGGCCCTGGTCTGAACAACTACGGTGATGAAGACGGCAAGGCTATGAAGCAACACTCTCCCGGTTATCAGCGCGACTGCATCTGTCAGTCCCAGCTGTTCGACCAGATGCAAGGCTGCATGTCATGCAACGACGCCCTTGGCGGAGACTCCAGGTCTCTCATCGCGTCAAGCGCCATTGAATCTTTCAGCAGCTCCTACTGTGCTGTGGCTACTATTCCTACTCGCGGCTACATTGCCGCCATCAACTCTGTCCTTGCAGAGGTCGCCGAACAGACCGACCTTCCAACTTCTAGCTCCTCCGCGCTCAACTCTCTTGGGAGCAAGACCGACGTATCACTTTACTGGACGGCTTCAGCAACCGGAGTGTCGGCATGGGATGTTGGCTTGCCCACTGGTACTTCGGCTACTTTCTCGAGCCTGCACACCTCGGGAGGGCAGATCATTCCTACGGCGGCTACCAGGGAGGCTGACTCAGGCACCGACTCAAAAATCTCTACAAACGACGCCGCGCAGACGAACACGAATGACAAGAGTGGAGAAAGCACGAGCACAGTCTCTGAAAGTAGAGCCGTGCAAACCGGCATGGCGGCACCTTGCATGGTCGTAGGCTTCATGGGCGCTGTAGCTATTGCAGCGGCGTTGTAGGTTGCACCGAGCTTAGGCGCCCACTGCGGACTGCATTGAGTCCATTCGTTTGAGACAACGGCTACTCTGACGTCAAACAAGCGGTGGTGTGAGCCACAGCTGCCACACCAACGATATCGTTCTTTGGTCCAAGCCTGACATGCCTTGGCTGGTCACTGCGAGGTACACAGTTGCGAAGCGTTATATCAACAATGAGCGTGTGGCTGAATGTGATAGCATTTGAGGTGTCTCTGCATCGAAGTGCTCGTGGTTATCTCTTCCGGACAACGTCTATAGCACGCATGATGTCGGCTTCAATGAGATAGCAGCTCACTGAGTGAACCTGTGTGACCTTGGCTTTCCGATGGCTTCAGTGATATCACTAGCAATGACAGTCTCCGAAAAGTCACATACCTTATATAGACAGCTGGCCTTCGCTGAGTTATCCTCTGTCCACAAACAACTCTCCAACCTAATCCATTGGTAAACAAGATTCTTTGCGAGCTCTTGTAGCACTCTGATCAACGCATCAAGTAAGCGGTCAGCTCCGAACCCTGCCTCATTGCATGATAGAATAACTCAAATGTATGCAGAACAAACACGACATGAAGCTTATTGTCAACATTGCGCTCCTGTTCGGGCTCACACTCGCCGCAGGAAAATACCTGTATTACCGCGGCCAATGTAGGATCATCACAGCGACAGTTGGTAGCGCCGTCACCATTACGGAGTACGACGAGGGAACAACAACGTCCGCCTGCAACCAGATGGGTGGCCGGTTTTGTGACCTCGGATGTGTTATTACGGGCGACAGTAGAACGCCTGATCTTACGCATTCTTCATGGACAGAAGCATGCACAGAGGCTGGCGCGGACGAGAATGATCTAATCGGTCAAGCTTTGCTTACTAAGGAGTTGATAGAAGAACTTGCAGGGTGCTAGGGGATGACACAGGCTCGAGAATCTCTTTGGCCTGGGCTATCTTGAGTTAGCAGGCCCGAAAAGCTGAACCCGAGAGCCGTAACACAGTTTATCAATCTCTTGTTCTAGGTATCAATCGTGCAATGTCTATCATCATGGCTCAAAGTAGTCACATCTCGAACATCGAAACGATGGCTGACCTCAAATTACGAGTTGTATGCAGTGAGTCGGGAACTGAAGGAGCTTGTCTAACATTAGTTCGTGACACATTCGTTGTTCAAGGTCAGTGGGGCTATCCGGGGACCATAGCTGTGGTGGTATGAAGCGTGTGATGCTTCCTGGCCCAGTGACATGATGGCACGGTCGTCGAGTTCTGCAAACGTCCCTTAAAATCAACGATCCGCAAGCTGTAATCGTATGATCAGATCGCTTTGCGAGATGATTCTCACGCCCAACTCTGATAGATCACGTTACGCAAAAGCTGCGTGTCACCTGAGCCACTGCTGTTCCCTGGTATGAAGAAGGCGTGCACAAACCGCCACAACATCGGACAGCATGGCAATGGCCCGCTACGCTGAAGCATCAAGGCGTTACAAGTAAGTACCCGTTCACTGAATCCTACGTAAATCTCGCTCCCGCACCACGGTTCGAGGACAATCTTCCCTTTATGGGTAATGCACCAAACTGCAGAGCAAAGACGTGTCACAAGTCATCCCCCAGAAAGTTTATATTAGCATTCCCAGGCAATCCCAAAGTCACACATCGTTTCATCACTTGGGAGGGATAGATACACCGCTTCAAACTGTGCAAGTCCCATTGTCAGATGGATTGAGTACGACTGGTGAGTAGACCAGATTTCACGGCCATTCTGCAAAGACACATAAAGTCCTGCAACCGCTTTCCAAGTCATTCTCGGTCTAACTCATTCACAAAAACTCATTTCGAAAGTCCAAACACTCCATACTTCTGAAGCTCTACGTTCGAAGTAAGACACCAGCAGCCTTGAGACACACTTTACTACACTACACGAAAGCTGGTGTAATACCAAAACCTTGACACCATGAAGCTGATCATCACTATCGCCTTCCTGACTCGGCTCGCATTTGCGCAAAAGTACGCCGCCGGAGACGCCTGCCATACCAACATCGAGTGCAACAACAACTGTGTCAATAGTCAATGGACCGTTGCCAATCAAGACGGCGAGTACGCATTCGTGTGCGATCCGGACCTCGCAGATGGCACTTTGTGGTGGGTTGGCAGCTGTGACAAGACCATACTCGCCGCTCAGGTAATCGACCGGGAGAAGACAGCCTCCGTTTGCAACGACTTTTGCGGCGCGCTCTGCAGATTCGGATGCGCGTTTTCGGGAAGCAGCCGCACACCCAGTGACACGATTGCTGCGTGGGAGCAAGGTTGTGCTGATGCTGGGACGCAGTTGAACAGCATCACCTCTGGTGCCTCTGAGGAAGATGCGAGGATGGATGCAGGGTGTCGAATAGAAGGTGACGACACAGCATTGAGCTCGTCTGGGTCACGCTCATTATTTATAGGCCGCGGGGCTTGGAGGGCAGCGGATGAGAGTTATGAGTTAACAGCTCCTGTTACGAAAGAGTTGACTTCAATA
>Ga0265797_10003193_pt1 | contig 26571 bp, 30 predicted proteins | sample P2T30metagenome_FD_192433 | JGI IMG/M metagenome (GOLD analysis project Ga0265797, IMG submission 192433) | Plant litter microbial communities from East Loma Ridge, Irvine, California - P2 T30 | ecosystem: Environmental > Terrestrial > Plant litter > Unclassified | place: USA: California... | reverse complement strand
GTTACCCCAGAATAATTCGCGTCGCGTGCGCCGAGCCACTCATCTTCGACATGGTCGACTGCCCCATCTGCACTAAAGCCGTCAAAGACGCCCGAATCAACGAACACATCGACAGCGGCTGCGAGGATTTCCTGCTCGAGCCAGAACCTCAAGGCACGCCTAACCTGGGAAAGGCGTATAGCTTCTTTACGCCGGGCGCGCGCAAACCTCCGGGCGCGACACAGAAGAATGGACACCCAACGTCGTCACCACCCGCACAGCCAGCACCGCCAACAGCGACACAGCGGATAGAGATATCAAAGACACCCCCGCCAATTACGAAACGGCCTCTCGAAGCGTCGTCGGATGCACAAGCCAATGGCGAGCAGCAATCACCATCTGCCCCGAAACGGGCGCGGAAGCTCAAGGCTGTCGAAGATGCCATGCCACTGGCGGAGCGCATGAGGCCCATGTCATTGGATGATGTATATGGTCAAGAGCTGGTGGGGCCAGGCGGCGTCCTTCGAGGCATGGTCGATGAAGGCAGACTACCATCGATGGTACTCTGGGGGAGACCAGGAACAGGTAATACTTTCTTTGTGTCCTCCACTTTCCGATTGGAAGCTGACTCCGTATCTAGGCAAGACCACGATCGCCAGACTAATCGCCAACACGTCCGGCTCACGCTTCGTCGAGATCAACAGCACAAGCACAAAGTTGGAGGAAGTGCGCAAGATATTCGCAGAGGCCTTCAGAGACCTGCAGCTGACAGGTCGGAAGACCATCGTCTTCTGCGACGAGCTACATCGATTCTCAAAGACACAACAAGACGCCTTCCTTGGGCCCGTAGAGTCGGGCACAATCACACTGATAGCCGCAACGACCGAGAACCCATCCTTCAAGGTCATCTCGGCTTTGCTGTCAAGATGTCGGACCTTTACGCTTGACGACCTCAAAGAAGACCACTTGGTACGAATACTCGAGCGCGCAATGGCTGCGGACAACGTCACATCTCCCATTCTAGATAAGCCGATGCTGGAATACTTCGCCCGCTTCTCTGACGGCGACGCCAGAACAGCCCTGAATCTTCTCGAACTCGCCATGAGCCTTGCGAAGCAGCCTGACATGACCAAAGAGAAGATACAACAGAGTCTCACCAAAACCCTCGTATACGACCGCGCCGGCGACCAACACTACGATACCATATCCGCACTACACAAGTCAATACGAGGCTCCGACCCCGACGCGGCATTATATTACTTAGCACGCATGCTCGAGTCTGGCGAGGACCCACGATACATAGCCCGGCGGCTCATCGTCGTCGCATCCGAAGACGTTGGACTGGCAGACAACTCGATGCTCTCCCTTGCGACAGCCACATACTCCGCCTGTGAGAAGATTGGCATGCCGGAATGCCGCATCAACCTCGCCCACGCAGTGACCGCCCTATCCCTCTCGCCGAAATCAACACGCGCATACCGGGGTATGAACAACGCTTACGATGCGTTGAAGGAACCGGGAGTCGCTGCACTGCCTATACCACATCACATCCGCAACGCACCGACCAAACTGATGAAGGACATGGGCTATGGAGAGGGATACAAATACAACCCACATTACCTAGACGGCAAAGTGAAACAGGAGTACCTACCCGAAGCACTCCGTGGTCGTTCGTTTTTGGAAGACACCGATCTGGGAAGCAAGGTTGACCCAGACCTCGTCGACGACGACGAGTTGATGCCAGAGATTGATTGAGCGCAGCTCTGGATATAGTAGCGGGCAAGAGTTGACTGCATACTTGACATTGTTTCGACGTCTTGCATAGCGAATACGATACCCATTATGCGCTTCATTTCGAACGGATTACAAGCCGATAATGCTGATGTTACTTGATTTACCAGCAAATCCCGTCTTGCCAAACCGAGAAGCTGACCAAACCACGTTACGTGTGGTTAGGAAGCGGAAGGCGTTTGCTGACACGAACAGCCATTCGTCACTGCCACCCGATGATATGCGCCCGCCTCATGGCCACAAACCCAGTTTCCTTCACTGATTACTGCATTGTTTACATCCTGCAACACCACTCCCCTCGTAACTACGCCTTGAACCTGAACACAGCGTGCGAAAATCAAACCTCCGCCATCTTCTCCAACTAACCAGACCTCGTGTGCAGCACGTCAACTGGGAATGGACAATACCACCATTGGCATTATCATTTTCTTCCTTGTCAGCTCGTGCTTCGGACATCTCCTGTTGCATCGTGTTATCAAGACACCGGCGCAGTATCAAAGACCGAACGTAGATATGAAAGAGACATAGCTTGGAATGTGGTAAAACAGGAGAATGTCATTGGAGTTCGAACGTGAACGGTAAGACCGTCTATTTACATTATCATACATACTGACAAGCCCCAGGACGACTATGCCAATCAGCGCACAATTCCACAGTCCCTTCAGCCAACCTTCACATCAATCCACCTACTCCTACTTCCTTTTCTTCGCCTTCGCCTTCGCCTTAGTCTTTACGCCACCACCGCTACCTCTCTTCTTCACAGGCGTCTTCGCACGTGCCGTTTCAACACCCGTATCCTCGTTGTTCTCCATCTCTTTCGTACACATCGCACAGTACCATTCCTGACTCTTCGGGATAGGCTTGGAAATGCCGATACAACGTCCATGATACCAACCGATCGGACAAGCGTCATTATCGCAGCCGATCATCAAGCTGCCATCGTCAAGGCCGCGACAGGTGCAGTGAGGGGACGTGTCGACTGGAGTTTGTGCTGAGGTTTTGGCTTTGCCTTTGGATTTAGCTGGCGGTTTGGGCTTAGCTGCGACCTTGGGTTTGGCTGGAGCCTTTGGTTTGGGCTGAGTCTCGTTGTCGGCCTTGATCTTGGCTTGTTCTTCTTTCATATCCTTAGCAGCCTGAGTCTCCACTTTGATCCGGGCAGACTGACGGCGTGTGCCGGGGGCAGCTTCTGGTTCGGGGGTCGCGGGAGCGGGACCGTTTGATGTGACTTCTGGTATAGCTTGGCGCACGACTGCAGTAATGGCAGGAGCAGTAATCGGCTGAGGAGATGGCGGTGCAGACGACTCCACATTCTCAGGCGCGGGTGGAAGTTCAGAATCTGCACCGCTCAGCTCAAGATACAAGTCTTCTTCCCTAATAAACCTACCCTGTGCGTCTCTCCTGCCCTCTTCGATCTTGTACCGTCGAAGTACTTCTCCCTCCTCCCCTACCATCTCAATACGTCTCTCGGACACCTTGACTCCACTGGAGCTGCCAATATACGCCGCCGCCGACTTCTTCATGGCGTGTTTGGCTTCACCCAAACTACCGAAAGTAACGATCAAGGAGCGCTCTGCTCCCTCTTTATCGTCGTAGTTGTCATTAAGATACTCGACACATAGGCCATACTGCACTGGCAAAGCGTCCAGCTCGCTCGCACGAGTCCAAAGCTTGATGCCGTCCGCGTTTTCGCCTGCAGAGAAGACAATGTCCATTTCGTAGCGTAGAACCACATGGTTCTTGCTATCCAGGACTTCGTAGAGGCGGTTGGTGCTGAGCTCTTTGGTAGCGCCCCATTTTACGTTTGCTTCGATTGCTTGGGTAGCGTGGTCACGCATGGCCTTTTGGGTGGTCTCGAAGACGGGGGATGCACTGAGGAGCTGGTGACCGGCGGTGCTGGGGTCTATGAGGAGGTTGTGGAAATAGACGGCGTAGTGTTTTGTAGAAACCAGAGTGTCCTTGGTGAGCGGTGCTTGTGGATCCAGTCGCGGCCTCTTTGGAGACTCCCGAGGAGGAGAGGAGTTGACTGATGGCTTCCGTTTCAGAGGGCTCGGTGTGGCCGGAGGTAGAGTCATGCTGGACGGGATGGTGTCGGTCTGGAAGGTGGGTGGTGGAGATATTGCTGATGACATGGTCGCGCTGGTCAAGCAGCAGCGAGTTGCGGATCAATTAGTCGTAGTATAGTGGAAGATCCCAAGTTAACGGTCACTGTGCTATAGAGAGCAATCGGACAAGATGGGAGCCTAACGGTGATATCGCGAATGTCCGTGCTTTTGTTTTTGCTAGCGGGAAATGCTCCTTTGATGGCGTCGCAGTGAAAGAGGAGAGCAAGCGGCAGGCAACCATAGCTCGTCCCAACTACTCGTCCAAGACGCAGAGACGAGGAGGAGTCGAAATAGCAAGCAGCGCCACACAACAATGCGAATTTAGTGTAAACTAGCAGAAGAAGACGCCAAACCAATGCACGCTTTGTAGTTCCTCAGGCCCTGACTGCTACTTCGGCAGCTTTCACGTGATCTACCGTAGTCCGTCCTAAGCCCTCTTTTGCGTAAAAGTCCATAGGATAGAGGTTCTTTCTGTCCTTGGCCTCAACTCTCCTCACTGTGTCGTCTTCCTCCAACCATGGCGCATCTCTTACTCCAAGGGTAACAAGCGCCTCATAAGGACTAAGCAATGGCCTGGGAAATGCGTAACCCCAGTCAATGCTCAATCTAGGACATGCGATCTGTACCCAAGCCTCTACATCAGACATCATTGCGAGTTTCCCGGGGAAGATCTCCGACATGAGTAGATTTACACATTTGATGCCCTGGCGCGCCAGTTCGTTCTCGATGAGCGTCAGTGTATGTGGGTTTCCTTGCCGTCCGAGCGAGCCAAGGATAACGCCCCATGTACGAGCTTTCCGAGCTGTGAGGATAGCTGTGCGGCGTAAGTCGTATAGTGAATCATGTTCATACGTCTCGTGTGTAAGCCGCCGCGAGTATGGGTCATAGCGGTAAGCGGGAATATGTGGGTTGGCGATCATAGCGCTCTCGAGGTGGAAGCGTCCATCGCCGAGATATAATATCATGTCTGGTACTTCCTCCTCTTTGCCTCGCGCGTTGAGTTGACCCGGCTTGATGGCCATCGACGGTGATGTGCAGCCTAGAATCTCGCCCTTGGATAAAGGCGCAATCTGGGGCACAAACGGGTTGTATCCTTCCTTCCGTAGTATCGGCACGATGCCATGTATTGTAGCGTTGAACTGAATGGTGCCAACTAACGCGATAGTCTTTCCCACGGGAAAGTTCTCGGTGATGGTATTGATCAGATGTTGAGTATCGATACTGATGGAGACGAAGATGTACAGTGTCGCGATCTTCGTCACAGCTACCGGTATCAGACAGCTGTGCGCGTAGTGTATGAGCAGATCGCATCCCAGCGCTCTAGCAGTATAGTCGTCTATGCAACACGCGCCGTATGTGACATCACCCATTATCAGCGTCGAAGTACCGGGACAGAATCGCGTCAGAATGTCGGATATAGTCGTCGCGAACAGCAGCAGGCCCTCTGGGAACTGCAGGGCTATCGACTTGGCGCCTGATGTCCGTATGCGATGTATACATTTGTGGATCTCGAAGCTGTAGTTTGGAGGCAGGAGGGCGATGGCGTCGTTGATCTCCTGGTCGTGGAGGATGTCATCGGGGATCGCGTTTAAGACACGCGCGGTACGTCGAGGCTGGGCAACTTGGATGACTGTTAGCTGAAAGTATTAATAATGTTTCGTGTATGGGCTCCTCACACCTTGTATCGCGCTGGAATCCTCAATGTTGGCATTGGGATCCGCTTGCTGCTCGCCCGCCTTTTCCGCCGTCTTCCTGCCCACAAAACGTCGCTTCGGTTGTTTCTGCACGGGCACAGCCTCTTCCGGCATGCCCTGCTCGGCATCGGGCCCCAAGTTGGTTGCAGCTCTGTCGTCTTCCATTTTGCGCGTCGATGTCGTGGTTGAGCGCGTCGCGGGGTCGGGTGCAATCATGTGGCGGGGCTCAAGACTTTTTTGGTAGGGCTGAACTTCACTCAGGGTCCACAGCGCTTCTACTTCCACTCCCACCCGCTCCCAGCCATTGATGTGAAAATGCATGTTCATGAACATGAAAACTACACACATTACCAGCCAATCTGTATCGAAGTTTTAACCACAGCGATGACTGTCGTACATTACTGCTACCCATAGACCTAGCTGCCCTACATCCTCCACTACAACGCCACGCAAATACTGACACTTCAAAGCTTCGCGAAGATCCTGTGCATACGCGCTACGTTATGGTCTCCGTCGCGTCTGACGACTTCGCCGCCCCCGGGGTCAACCCAGGCGTCTGGCTTGGATACATGCGCGATGATACAAGGAGGCTCGCGCATCGTCACGCACTTGAAGACTTGGATCTTCTTGATGTACATGTTGCCCAGCTGCGCTTTGTGCTGAACCAGCATGTATGCGAAGCCTTGCATGTTCGGAGTGCCTGGTCACATGTTAGTCAATGCTTCCTAGCTGTTGGTAAATCGAAGAGCCTCCTGCATCACTACTGGCACGCGCAAGACTTACCCATGATTGCGTTCATTTCGTCTGTTCCCCGTTCGAACGTCTGCCCTGGAAAATCTTCTAGATTTTTACCTCGAGTGCGCAATGCTCTCAACGCCACTGACTGAGTCTCTCGGTTGACAACCAACACAGACACGAAGTAACGCATGTTTCTGACATCGCCATTGTTCTGGTTCATCAAATGTTGCCACTCCAGCCACGCCACGTCTGAGAATTGATTAAGGCGTGGCAGTCCGTCACCGGTAATTGGTGGGTCCATTCCCTTGCCTATTTCCTTGGGGCTTGTACGGCTCATTGCTATGATGACGCCTTCGTTGATGTTGAGTGAGAAGGTAAAATCAGCACCTGTGGCCCGGTACTGCTTGCCGTCAACATAGTACCTTTGCTCATCGATATCCTCAACGAATCCAGGCAAGTTGTGCTGATAGGAGACGACGTGGTTCTCGCCACCTTCGAATCTGTCTGCGTTGGGGTTGAGTCCGAGACTTGCGAGTGCTTCACCGATACCCCATGTCAAATAGAAGTTGAAATAAGAATCCGCATCGTCGCTTGGATCAAATTGAAAATACTGCCAGAACCATCTTCCGAGTTGATTACGGTTCTGGTACGGTGATGCTGCCGTGGTACGTCCTGGGTTGTACTGGGGTCCGACTTCGCTGTCGTCGTGGCTCATCGCCCACGAGAGCGTGCATCCCTTTCTCCTGCACCTATCCCAGACCTCATCAGCCGCAGGTTCCGTTCGTGGCGGCGGAGGGGGCGGCGGAAGTGGCGGAGGAGGGCGAGAGGGCGGAGGTGGAGGAGGGCCAGCGGCCGCGACATTCTTGTATGGCGCCTCGAGGATTGTGACATTAGTGTATAGACGAACATCGTTTGAGCAGCTGGATGTTAAAGTCAGCTGCAAGAATTTTAATCAAGCAAGACGCTGGTACAAGCACTATCAAAACCACCGAGACGGAAAGCGGAATACTTGGGTTATGCCTACTTTTGACAGATCTCGCCTGCAACGGCAGCGAACAAGCCAGCAAGCCTGACTAACTGGCGGATCCGCATACTTTTCAAGTTTGTTGCTGATGAGTGTAAGGTAAGAGAGAGAAACACCCGGGTGGTGCTGGAAACAGAGGCGTACTACGCAAGCGGGATTGAGCTTTTTCTTTTCGGCGTGGCTCCCGCCTTCACCTTCACTGCACATGGAGTGAAATGAAAGAAGGCGACAGAGATCCGGGCATCTCCCAGAGCTTGCAACACTGGGAAGTGGGCCGTTGTCGTGCAACGTCTCCCAGTGATCTCGGTTCGCGGGTTGTTCTTTCCTCTTTCGCCAACTGAGCAGTTCGTCATACAGATCCACATACACACGCGCCTACCTTCCCCTGGGGCGGCGAGAAGGACTTTCGATTACCGCTTCGCAATTCTATGAAAAACATCGACATATACAAAGGCTTCTCCCAACCAAAACGTGGAAACTCCGACATTTAACGCTTTATCGTTCATTAGACTGACATTCCACATCTCACTATTAACATCTTCCACAGTCGTCGTCCAGCCCTCATGGCAAATGATGCGCAGAAATACATACAGGGTATCGTGTAACGCAAAGAGCCACCCATTCGAAGTAAAGAAACAACCTTGGAACCAGATCAAATGTTCAATTTACCTCCCAACCAGAAGCCACCCACCCACAACGCTCCCCAAACCGGCTGAAAGAAAGCTCGAAGCACCGCCGGGCCAGGACAAATTCCCGTCAAGCCCCAGCCAACACCAAAAGCTGCAGCTCCGACGACGAATCTACCATCCACATCTTGCAACGTCTTCGTAGGTAGCGAGAACTTGTCGGCGAAGGATGGAGGGTTGGCGAAGCCTTTCATCTGGTTCTCGATCAGGTTGGGTAGGACGCCGAAGAGTATGACCAAGGCAAGTGACGGGTCCCAGTGTTGCAAGTCTGGGAAAGAGAAGAAAGCGGCCACCTTATCTGGATGTGACATCTGCGAGATGTGAAGACCGAGGGCGAAAAGTAGGCCCGAGAAGGACTGCATGGTAAGGCGTGCAGCAGTATGTGTATCTGCGGGCTGATGTTTGGCGTCCTTGGTTGCGAGCGCGACTGTGACCTGGGCTACGAGTTTGGGTATGGTTCGCGCGGCGAAGATGCTGAATATGGCGAGTACGAGAAGAGATGCGGTTGTCTCGGTTGACGGGTACACAGGCGTGTAGCATGGTGCACTGCCGGGGCACATCGGACTCGATAGGCTTGGATTGACGAGGTGATGTGTTATGATCGCCGCGGGAAAGAAGGTAGCAACTGCGATTGCTGAGCGTCCACTCAGTCTGGGGAGTCCACACAGCATGTGTCCGGATGTACACCCATTCGACATCTGGCCGTTCGCGTTAGTGGTGAGAGAGTCTAGTACCAAAGATCTCTTACCTTCGTTCCCCATCCTATCAGAGCACCAATCGCTAGCGTAAACAGAGCACTCTGTGGACTGGTCTGTACAGCAGGATACTCCGTGATCAACTGCGGTGCTAATGCCTTCAACGGAACATAGCTGGCAGCCATGCCCGTGAAGAAGGCGAGCAGTTCCTTCGTAGGCGCAGAGAAGAGTCGACGCAGATAGCCGCTGAGTCCCAGGATATCGCCATTCTGATAGAGGAGGTTGCTAGTCGCTTGGTGTAGCAGAAAGGCACCGATGGAAGTCTCGACGGGTGTAAACATCCTCTTGATACCGGTATTTCTGGTTCGTCGGTCCCGTCCCTTAAAGCATCCCACTCTAGCGAAGGACTCGTCCCGTAAGGTGCATCAGAAGAACGAAAGTAGCAAAATCAAAGAAGACCCCTGCCAACGAAGGACAAACAAGCCGTTTGTAGACCACCACCTCATTATGAAGGACTAGGTCACTAGACCAGATCTTCCCTCGCTAACGGGCCCATGTGCCAATCGCCGTGTAGACATTTTCCCTAGTCGCCGACCTCACGCTGCAAACGTGGACTTAGCCGAGAATGCAATCATCCCGACGATGGATATATCGTGGAGGCGGACTGGTGGCGCCCCGGCAGCAGATACGCATGCACCCCTAAATTGACTAGCGTGGGTACTAAGCGTGGCTCGCGCGTGGTAGGCGCGTGGGTCGTCGGCGACGAGAATGCGCCCCAGGGATAGCACATGGGAACTTTACCCGGTTCATGGCTTGCGCGACTGCATGGCGAGGCTTGCGTACCCGCGAACATGATGATGTAGAGTCGACGAGGCGTTTCACGATGTGGGATATCGTATGATTCCTGCGCTGAGGGCAGCGAGTGCGAGTGTCATCGTGCTCGGGGTCTTGGAGGGTAGTCGGCGACCGAAACCTCGCACCGTCGGAATTACCACGGCGTTCCTTCGTGATGGAATGAATTACTAACGTGGTCCGCTAGGTCCAGCTGGTGTGTGGGTGTCTAGATGGTTTCTAGAAGGACTCCGTGCGACGGACGGATGCGAGTGCCGGGTGGCGGCTACTGGCGTGAACTTCATCGATGGTCCATCACAGAGGCGACTAACTTCAATTTTCATCAGTTCTTCTCATGAACGACTGCATACGTTTGTCGAACAGCTTCACACCGCTGCATATTTGTTGCATACGCGGCCCGCTTATCTCATAATATTCTCCGTGTCAGATCTGCATGCCGCAGCTACCTCGCCGACCAGAATGCCTGCAGCGGACGCGATACAATGCTTCTCGAAGATGAGCAAACATGCCAAGAACTCAACGGACACCGACACACCGTACCGCTGCGCCGAAGTGCGCATATGCTCTGATTGATTGCGTGGCCGGTCTGCAAGCCAGTCGTCGAAAGCGCAGCTCGACATCCTACTCACTTCTACTCTCCAAACAACTCATCCAACCGCGGCTCCGCCAAGTAAATCCTCAATCCATGTCATCCTACTAGGCCCCCAAGTTCGACCGTCGGCAGCCACTCATGTAGCCTATCCTAGACACATCAATCGCCTGAAGGATGCATATCCATCTTGATGAAGCAGGAGATCAAACTACATATATCTTGAGTCCTGGCCACCTACTCAAAGCCTCCAACCCCATCTCACGCAGCCACGCAGCCAGCAACACGCTTTTCTTAACTCCCCTCCTTCCACTCCTCCACTTCATCTCAAATTCCTTGGTAACCGTAATCCCAACTTTAGCTCTCTCGCCGTATACCTCAGGCCACACATGTATAAACGCGACATGCTCCTCAACACTGACCCGCCACTTATTATTCTCCCTCACGCTGAACACATCGCCAAAAGCAGTTCGCGCGTGTTCGGGGAGGTCGAAGTGTAGCTTCAAGGACGGGAAGTTCTTGTATGCCTTCAGGAAAGCGAGAATGTCGATGTTGGGTGTTGACCACGACGACTCTCGGACTGTGATGCGTACGCTGCCTAAAGGAAGGATGGGAGGCTGGTCGAGATCAAGGAAGGCGGTGCTGGTTACAAGGGCGTCGAGCGAGATGGACATTGAGTGGTTCTGTCGATAAGTATCTTCGTACTCTTCTCGTATTTGATGGCAGGTCTGAGTGAGGCCCATATCGTAGCGTTTTATGGTGTTCCATTCTGGAGGTTCGTATAGAATGTCGTCTTTGTTCTCGTAATACAGCACGATCTGGTGTGCGGGCGTGTGCAGATAGTTCGCGGTCGAGGAGAATGATGTGATCTCTGAGTTGATGGGAGGGTCGTGGATTATACGTCCATTAGCAAGGTATGAATATATTTTGTTCCGCAGTTCTATGCTTGTTATTGATGCGCTTGATCATGACGGTTAATGTGTACTTACCACCGGACAGAGAAAGAAAACCGAGCCTGGGGCTTTCAACCGTGAGATTTTGGAGACCGGCGTTGAGTTCCTGAATTGAAGCGAGAGTATCGGACTTTTGTGGACGAGACATGTTATATGCTAAGCAATTTGCTTGCCTCGATGGGTAGAAGTTTTCAGGATGGTTTGTAGTTAGTAAGACATCCGAGTTGAACTGAAGGTTAGCCACAATTGGATAGCTCTTCACATGTATCAGTTGAGATAGTGGTAGTAAGCATTACTTTCACTACACCTACTTTAGTTACACTAAACACAAGGCCTGCGCGTGGCGTCCATTTCACCTTTCAGCATTGGAGAGCTACACGAACCTCTCGATGAAAGGCCCTGTTCCCGTGGAAGCAGATCTTGGTCTTATACAGATCTATCCCCCCTTGGATGTAAACATATACGACATACTCTCATTCACTGTCGGGCTTCGCTGGTGTCGCAGAATCTTCCGGAACTATATGGCCGAAGTGATAGAGGAGCGAACTGTACTTGCCACTATTCCTGTTGAGACCAACACGTTTACTCCATTCCATTGCTGCGTTGAGATACTCAGTCTTCTTATAGAAGTTGAGACCCATCCAGCTTTCCGCCCACTCTTTCTTGACCACGATTGTGGTCTTTAGACCTTCATCCGTACAACTACTAATGGTGATCTGAGAAAGCGAGCTTGCTGCGTAAACATTCCAGCGGGGTTGCGATGGGTGTTGAGGAGCGAGTTGAACAAGCTGTTCTGGCGGAAGTCATTGGTGTCCTCGTTGAGAAAACGTGCAATCAAGCGTGGCGCTCGAGCGATGATTTTGACCAATGGGAGTATATTGACGGAGTGACGGGTTGCCAAAATCCTCGGCCTCAACAAGATAACACTACCGACCGCATCGTCGTAAGCGCCACGTTGTGAATCGACAAACGTGGAGACATACTGATCGACCTGGTAATACGGAATTGCGATCGTGGTACTTGTGAGGTAGATAGGCAAGAAGTCATCGCGGACCTGCCTACAAGTTCGTGTGAGACCTAGGAGCGTACGATCTTGAACGATATAGTCGATGTTGTTCTTAGTAAGGCTGGGATCGTGCGAGAGCTTGACCAAGATGCTCTGCTCAGCTGCATGCATACTCGTATATGTAGTTCCGGAGTTCTTTAGATCTGATTAGCGACTGTGAAATCTGGTTCCGAACTCATATCTCACCCCCAGATAGGTCCAGAAAGCCGATAGCTCGACCTTGACAAGGCGGAGCGGGCGTGGGCGCAACAGCTGCGCCAGAGTCACTCCCGGGTTTTTGCATGGTAGAAGTGGCTTGTCGGTTAATAAGTCCTAAGGCAATGAGCTCCTCCAAGTGACTGCGAAGTAGACCGAAGAGACCAGAGAACCGAAGTGAGTGAGAACAGCAAGAGTGGTCTTGGCAAACCACCTGACGCGGAAAGTGGGTCGATAAGAGGTGAGGAAAGTGCGTTTGCGTTTACGCGAGTGAGAAATTGATGTGGAAGCTAAGGTTTGTGTAATTTAGAAGATCCCCACAGCAGCAACAGTGGGGCCTCTAGGACATAGTATTGCACTCATGGTTGAGATGGAACCAAGTAAAGCGTACCAGAATCAAGGAAAGCGACCCAACCAAACCGTAGACATTCGATTAATGTGAAAGATCTATGAGACCGGCTCGATTCGATCTTGTACCGTAAATCGTTTGAGACGTTTAGTATCTGCGTTAATACAGCCGTATCGTCGTCCAGTTCGTCCTCGACGTACCATTCGTTCAAGATGCTCAATATACCTCACCAAAGCCCTTTCTCTCGGCGTCTTGCATCTTGTCAATCTCCGTCTCGCCAATCTTCTTCTCTTCCTCCCCGGCTTCCCTATCCTCCTCACTGTTCTCGACAATCATGTTGCCTTTCAACGCTTCCGTGAGGATTGGTTCTCCTTCCTTCTCCTTCGCGAACGCAGCGTCATCGCTGGTGGCATCGCCGTCGCCCAGTCTATCGGTCCTGACGCCGTTACCCATGCCAGATTCCTCTTTCCAGCTCTGCTCTGTCTGTTTGCGCTGCAGTTTGCGTTCTTTTGATTGTCTTCGCTGCGTAGAGCTCGCTCGGAGGAACTTGCGATGTTGTATTTGTTGCATGCCAGGGAAGTAGTCAGAGTCATCAGAGAAGCCCTCGCCTGGTGTCTTGTGAGGTTGTAGGTGGCGGAGGACGGCTGCCGTTCTCGGTTGCGCGTGGCTACCTGAGCGTGACATGGACGATGTTGCTTCCCCTTCGTCACTGCTTGTAGCGTCGTCAGACGCATCGTTTGGAGATGCTGGCGTTGGAGGCATTTCCGGCATCGTGGCACCCTTAGTACTCTGCTTCCGCGAAAGCTTTGCCGGCGACGGCTCGTTGATAATGGGAGCGTGTTCGGTCTGCTGCGCTGCAACTGGGTGGTCCTCCTGTTCGCTTTCTACAGGCTCCATGTGTGAGACTGCCGGCGGGGGCAGTTGTTGCGATTGTCCCATGTACTCCATAGTGTTTTTGCGCATCGGTCGACGGGGGTAGTTGATTTTGTCATGGTCACATCCGTTGACGCATCCTCCCCATCGGCGCGTGGGTATGGTGGGAGACGCAGTGATGCCTCCTTGGCCCAGTCCAGTCAAAGGTGTGGCCCTGCTCGGTGTAGATGAGGTGGCGCTTTTTGTCTCTTCCTTCTCCTTCGCAGCACGGCGCTTGAGTTCCGACCATGTTCGTAGCTCGTTCTGGAGAATGTATCGGCCGTTGTTCTCGCTTCGCTTCATAATTATGAATTCGCAGTGGTTGACGTTACGGAGATCCTCGAAGTACTCGACTGACCAGTGGTACCTGGAGAATGTTAGTTCTGGACTATTGACCCAATTGCTATGCGCCTCACCATTTCATGAGGAAGACACGCGACATCAGCCCGTGTGTGACCAAAACGCATACACTGGGAAAGTTGTCGTCTTGGAAAGATCTCCACAGGCTCTCGTTGAAGCCACTGACTCGGTCGTACGCGTCAGCCGCACTCTCGCCATCAGGTATACGGTAGAAGAAGTGTCCATAGTCGGCCCTCTCCTGCCACATGCGCTCCATTTCGGCTGAGCATGGCTGGAAGTTTCCGAAGTCCTGTTCTCGTATCCGGGGCTCTTCGAAGACGGTTATCTTGTTGCGGGGAAAGGGCGATGGTGTTGGGTCGTCGGAGGTCAGAGTACGGAGTATGCCTTCGGTCGTCTCGCGTGTGCGACGGTAGGGTGAAGTGAAGAACTGGAGGGTGTCGTCTGGCTTGAGGAGAGACCGTAGCTGTCTTCCTGCCTCTTCTGCCTACAAGCATATGAGTTAGTCATGTCCCGTCTCAAGTCTGACGAGAAAGTAGGCGTACCTGAGTCCAGCCATGCTGAGTCAGTTTCACTCTATGGTCGGGAATGAACTGGTGGATGTCGCGATTCTTGTTTCCCTCTGACTGGGCATGGCGGATCAGTATGATCATCTGCGAGGGAGTTAGCCATTGGCCTTGGTGGTATTAATAAAGTGGACCTACGCGGGGTTTCCCCATGGTGAAGAGAGTGGGATGTGTGTATGGTGTGGGTTTGGAAGATGATGTAAGTGTAGTTGATATTGTGCTGTACAGCAAGGTGTCTTCGAGGCAAGAGGGGAATATGTACAGCTGCGCAGGGAAAGTGCGATCAAGGGCGTTTCATGTGCAGCTGCAAGCCCAACGATAGCGGCGACTTCGCTGGCGCGAGTGGCTTGTTCCGCCGCCCGTAGCGCCCCCGAGGTGTTCGCCGCAAGTGCTAGCGCGTCATCCCTCGCGACTGTTTCTTGGCCGTCATTCTTCACCACTTTTTCTGCATTGCGCGACAGCACACGTACACGCTGCTACTGCCCACGTTATCTTTTTGAAGTCGCATCACTCCGGGCAACCACACACGACGTCACAAACAAATTATCGCCCCCCTGCCAGCTTATCTACTGGCCAGCGCTTCGCATCTACCTCGGTGGACTCACCACAATGTCTGAACCCATCCCCGAATCAATACCAACCTCCGCCGACCCGCGCTCGCAGCGCCCAACGAAGAAGCGTGCGCTTACTCCCCGCTCAGCCCAAGCCTCAGAAGTCGAGGCTCTCTTCGCGAAGCCTGATCGCGATATCTACATCCCAGGCTCCAGCGCACTAGCCAAGTCCTCTCTACCCCCGGAAATCGTCGCCAATGTACAAGGTTCCAGTGCAGGTGCGGGAAGTGGCGAGTTCCACGTCTACAAGGCGAGTCGGAGGCGCGAGTATGAGAGGCTGAGGATGATGGACGAGGAGGTCAAGAAGGAGGAAGACGAAAAGGAGTTCGCCAAGCGAAAAGAGGAGCTGGAAAAGAAAGACAATGAGAAGACGGAGAAGAATCGACTGAAGAGGGAGAAGGCGCGACAGCGGAAAGAGAAAGCCAAGAAGGGTGGTAAGGGCGGAACAGGCAGCGAGAGGGATGGGACACCAGTTGCAGAGGATGGCAAGACGAAGAAGAAATTAGCGCCGAATGCGAATGTGCCAAAGACTGGCACCGACGAGGACGCAGATGGCAACAACGAAGGCGGAGAGGTCAAGAATGCGGAAGAGATTGGACTAGTCATCGAAGACGACGACTGAGTGGCGTACACACAGTCCGGAAGAATGGTTGCATGAGTGGAACAATAATCATTTTAATTCAGCAAAGCTCCATCAAGAGCTGATGGAGACACTCTTCACATTTGGGCCAAAAGGTGCGATGACATGGATTCCTCCCAAACCTGGTGCTAACGCTCAATACAAAAGTCTTGTTACTGTTGTCGCGAGACGTTACACAATCCTCTATTCTATGCGACCCTCCACGGCAGCCGCGCCTTCTTCATATATCGCCCGTGGACTGTCGTCAGAAGCATTTGCATCAAACATCTGCAATCAGGGCTATGTTGCTTGTCAAGGATTAGCGGCACAACAGGAGAATTATGCAGGTGCGGCCCGGCAAAGCTCACGGCTTTTCCCATGCCAACCAACCACCATCGCTAGCCATCGCAGTACCTTGACGGCTTCATCTGTCTGGTTCACTGGCTCATTACGACCGCATTTCATCTACTCTCGACAACATCCATATACTTCTTCTTCATTTACCAATCAAGTTTTTGGCAACGAACGGTCGAGACTGCCTACCGGAGTCGAACTCCGATGAGATGCGAGAATGCGGGGAGTTCAGCGCTGCCCCTCATATCAATTTACCTCATGTTCGATCTTGATTAGTCTTTTCAAGTCTCGCCAGATTTTCCTTTGCTGCCCAAAAAAATGACGTGGTCGTCAATTCACATACCAGGTGTCTGAATACGCCGACTTGCCGATGTCCTCTTAGTTTAAGCCTCGAGACCCACAAAAACTGCTCCTGCTAAGTTCTGCATGAGCTCACGACTGACCGTCGTGGCGGAGACCCGAGCCGCACTGTACGCCATCGTTGAAGCCTCATAGGAACGACTCGACGTTACTTTGTTGTTCACAGCCAGAGAACTATCCCGAGATCGGCTAAACACCCTGGCCGCTTCTATCTAGGAGAGACGCGTCCTCGATCTTAGTACCCAAAGTAAACAATCTCGATTCCATCCCCGCCTGGTTGCATGCAGCATCTATCGGCATTTGCATACCATGGCTTCCAAACAGCTCTACCTGCAGGCATCTTGCAAGTCCGATCCAACGAGACATCAGTGGCCTCAGGCCACACGCTCAAGATCACCACTACAATTGGATCGTATAGATGAGCTGTTTCAAATCATACTCCCTCATCGGTTTTGCAGCCTGTTCCTGCCCTGAATCCAAAGCTTAATTAGACAACGAACCCGGCCACAAGCAACCGATAAATTGGCCACTGTGCTACTCTCCATAAACACCCTGGCGCGACGCTCTCTGCACGGCGTGTACGCAACGTCATATCCTCTCAACATACTCGATCGGCCCCAAACCTCCGCGAGTGAAAGAATTCTCCGAACTCTGGGCTTTGATAGCCGGGCAAATGTGGCCTTGCTGCGTCGTTATACAGGATATTAGGGTTCATCAACGTGGGCTTGAGGGCGGAGGAACAGGGAAGGAAAGTAATCTACGCTGACGCATGGTAGCCAGGTACGCGTGTCCGCTGGAAGATGTGGAGACTGGGGGTGAGCAGGAGTATAAGAGAACCTCGTGTCAGAAGTTTAAATCGACATCGACGAAAAGTTTCCAGTTTACTCATTCACTAAACTATACATTCGCACATTATGAAGCTCACCACCGTCATCCTCATGGCCGCTGGGTACATCTCCCTTACCAACCCACTTCCTCAGCACCCCAACTAACACTCCCCAGCGTCCTCGCCGCCCCCATCGTAGAACGCCAAGCCACTCCCTCAATGCCCGTCGGCATCCCACCGTTCCCCACTGGCCCCCGCCCCACCGGTCCCATGCCAACGCCTCCAGGAGGTTTTCCCGCGTTCCCTACTGGCGCTCCTCCCTTCCCAACCGGCGGCTTCCCTGGCTTCCCCAGCTTCTCAGGCGGTGCGCCTCCGTTCCCTACTGGTGGCTTCCCCAGCTTCCCAGGTGGTGTTCCTCCCATGCCGACCGGAGGGTTCCCTGGTCGGCCTAGTAGAGGACCAATGCCGAGGCCTACGAGGAGTGTGCCGGGCTTTTGTGAGTAGATTGTGTTTTTGGAGAGTGTTGGGTCTGTTGCTGATCGTTTGTAGCGCCTATGCCCATGCCTACGCCTGTTGGGCCTCCGGCGTAGATGGTCCGAAGGGGTTGGGTGGAGAATTGGGGTATTGAAGTCTGGCGGAAGAATGTGGTGAATTTTGCTGTATATAGTTCGAATGGAATACGATTGCGAATGATCTTATAGCAATGCGCAGTCTCTTGTCAGCGTGAGCGCGTGGTGACTACTCCAATTCAATATCTTCAACCGTCCATTCGCCAATTTGATCTCCAGGCCGGATCTTGCTTGAAAAGTGAACCATGTGTTCGTGTTCGACGAGAGCAGGAATGTATGCTGTGCAGATATGCCAGTATCTCCCGCTAGGTTGCCTTCGAACAATGACCGAATGAGAAGATCCAAGCACTCGCCAAATATCGTCTTCTTCTCTGACGTTGCATTCCGGTATCAGACCGATATGTTGACTGTCTGTTATGATGAAAGATCTGCGATGCAGGGTTCGCAAAACAACTCGAATTGCGGCCCAAGCAGGCTCGTTACTGTTTTTGAGGGGGGCCAGCAGATCTAGAATGTCATCTGCTCCATAGTTTAGGACGCGACTCGCCTGCTCTGGATTCCTTCCAAGTTCCCAAAGATACGATAGTCCAGCCTGGATGGATTCATGATCATGACCTCGACCGAGATTCCCACCGCGAATCGCCCGGGAGAAGTCCCGCGGCAGACCAGTATCAGTATCCCCAAGGTATGGGAGTATGTACTCACCGAGCGACGACTTCCAGAATTCGGCCAACGTCATCTCAGCCACGGGCGTATTTACATCGGAGACGATGCATTGCCGCACTGAACCCACTTTCATACCTCGGATGCATAGTCTCAGATTGCGCGTATCGACGGATTCCAAAGAACACTCAGTGTGTTCAAAGTGCTCTGACTCTTGACCCGCATCCCATAACAGCGCCATTCCTTCAGGATTATGTCCCATCCAACCTTCTGGGATCCAAGTTGGATTGGAAGTCTCATTATGTCGAAAGCTCATAAGCAGGAAGTCAAGGTTCTGATGCTGGCTAATGTGATACGTGGCTGCATCTGCCATTGCCTGTTCTACCGTCTTGCTGTAGTTGACTATGATGTGCCCTTCTTCGTAGTCTTTAGCTAGGTGCATAAGGGCGTATAGGCGATCTTGACCTTTGGACACTTCCATATAATAACTCCTGAAGAGGTTATAGATAAGCGAATATCGATGCCCCCGTTGACCATGAACAGCAAACATCTCGGCGCTAACAGGCCTGGTTAATGGCCCTCTCAACTTCTCTACAGTATTGAGGCTCCATTTGCTGAAATGGTCACGGGAATCGTCAAGGTAAACGCCGTCTATGGCCTCCTGAAAGCCTGCAACAGCTATACCGTCAAAAGTAACGTTCATGCAGTGTAGCATTAGTTTGCGTGCATTAAGAACCTCTTGCCGTCTACCAGCATAAAGACGACCGCATCAGCTGACACTCTATAGTCAGGAAACCGTTGATCCACTTACATCCAAATACGATTCCAGTACCCATTGTTAAACATCGGGACCAGAGAATCCCAGAAGCTGGGCTCATCGCCCAGGCCACGATGTTCCGCATCCGGGATAGGTTTGAAGCTTTTGAGAGCTGCTATAGCCGTACTCTTTTCGTCGAGGGATGGTTCATTGATCCAAATCCGCACACAGAAAGCGTTGTGGTAAATAGACCGCATCATGGCAACCTGTTCGGCTCGTTCCTCAAGACTATTCTGGTTGATGCATATCGCATCAATCCATATCCTCAGTGGCTCCGGTCTCGCAAAGTCGCGCAAATATTCCAATGCTCTGGTCAAATTCCAGCCCGTCGGTATAGTGGCGCCATCAACGACGACCTGATCGGTCTGCGTGGCATCACCCCACATGTACGACAGCGCATCGTACGCGAAGTCACTGTCAACGTTCGCGATGACAAAATTGCCTAGAAATGGGTCTGATCGTAGACCAGGCTGGAGTTCGAGGATGCGGATGCAGCGGGGTTCGAGAGGCTCGTAGGGAAAGCGGGGCAGTGGGTCTGCGCTTGCGTCTCCGGAGCGAAGCTGGCAGTAGCGTCGGCCCTCCTCTTCAGTGTTATTGTGAATCATTTTGCAGGGTCGGTGCCATGGAACATGAAAGTTTTGCTCGACGTCAGAGTATAAGAGAAGTAGAATGAGTGTTGAAGATGCAAGGAAAGAGATAGCTGGCCTGTCAGCATGGGGGCAGGTGTGCGGGGTCAAGCGAAGCCACGCCTGGCGAGACAAGGCTGAGAGAAAAGAAGCAGGAGTTTTCGCGCGCCTGGCAACTATTGTATCGGATACATTGACTACTGATAAAGGTCAGGCTACCTACTCAGCTACAGCGCGCCTTCCAATATAGCTCATGTCAACTCAACTTTACGACACGTAGTCCATGATTTTGAAGGGCACGGATGACGAATCTCACGGAGACTATCTCGCATCATTGTGCCCAAATACGCTGATACAAGTACGGCTCGTGAGGCCATCGACCTCTGGAGTTGCAATACCGACGCGCTCTCAGGATCGTCAATGCCGTCCTCGTCGAGGTTGATATCGAGCACGAATCACTGTAGCGAGACTACAGCCCTGGATATTACCATAAATGAGACTAGATACGGAAGCGATTAGATACATGTGGTATCCAAATGACGGGCTACCGACTAGTAGCTAGCCAGACACTCCCAAATACCAGGTTTAGAAAACATCGCCCTGATCGGCATCTCGACCTGGAACTTTCCGTCTGCTGTACTTCTGATCTTTGCGTAACCCTTCTCAGCTATGACCTCACCCTTGTCAAAGTCAGAGTGAGAATCAGACCCCGCCTCATTGTCGCCGTCGACAAATGGAATGTCACTGCTCCCAAACATGCTCCTGGCCAGGGCCTTGAGCGGTGCATCCTCTTCTACCTTCTTGGCGTCTTTCCCGTGGTACTTCAGTCCCAAGTGTTTGTCGACTATTTCCGTGCCTCTGAGCGAGGAGACTGAGCCGTAATGCTCAAGGAAGAAGTTCCGTCGGCGACAGCGTCCACAGCGTTTTTCGATGTGAGTTTTCTCTTTTAGGCACTCCGCGCGGAGGCCTACCAACAGTAGGTCCATTTCGCGGTCGCGATATACGTCGTTCAAGGAATGGTGTTGATGAATTTTCGACAGCACAGCACTTTCATGCACATCTTCAGATTCCCAATTCTCGTAAAAGCCAAACAGCTGACAAGTGTTGCTAGCAACTAGCTGCCAAGCTACCGTCAAGTGATTGCGAGAAAATTGCTGTGCCAGACACTCGTCGCCGACCCAGACCTTGCGGTCTTTGTGCGGCTCGTTGTATTCGTGTTTCGAAGGTCTGCGAATGGCTTCCTGAATGAAGGCCCATAATTTTCGAAGCTGTGGTGCAAACTCTGGGTCATCTAAATCAATTTTGCCACGCCTGGCTTCATATTCCGCGGCCAGCTTGAGGACATGCAAGCCTATGCCTGGATGCGGGTCGTGCATGAGCGGCTCGAGGATAGGGTCTCCGGCCAGTTCCAATAGAATATCTTTCCAGATATCTCCGCAGATCATGTACATCGAAATCCAGTCGAAGTACACATTCTGCATCTCGCCTTCTATGAAGAGAGACAAATCGCGAAGCAGCACAGGAGAGCCCTCTGCCGGAACATCCTCGAACAGTCGAACGATTCGGCGAGTGTCAATCTCACTTTCAACCCAATCCGGTGATGCGCCCAACTGGCGTGCTAGTTTCCCTTGTTCGGCTTTGTCGCACAGCAAGACATTGAGGTTACCGGCAAGCTCGTCCACGGACTCGTTGGTGTGGTCGCTCCATCCGGTCATCCGATCCTCCAGAACCGGACTTAATATGCTCGTCTTCTGGAACATACGATTTGTGTTTTTCGCCTCGGATTTTCCACGGCCGTTCGCGCGCGGCAGTTTGTTGCCATAAGCAAGGTTGAGTTTGCGATATGCCTCGTCAAGGGACTTGGGTTTCCCGCCGTAGAAGACGTGATTTGGATCTTGGGAGTAGAGGACGTATTCCATGTCAGGCCACGCAGGATCGTCCGGATAAAGCAGTTTTTCCTAAAGGTTTTCGTTAGCATTTTCCTTTAGTCCATGCTACCACCTTATACAAGAAAAAAAATGAACAGGTCTGCAGGCTACATTAAGCTAAAACCTTGCAAAGTAGGTAACCTAACGTTAACGTAGGCTCTAGGCTGTTCAGTTTTTTCCTAGGTTGGCGTGCTACTATGTCTATCGTTGGAAATTCCAGACCATTTGAAGGAAGACAGTCATGGCTTTCTGAATTGTAGGCTCCTATTAACCTTGAAGAGAACCCTAGAACTCGAAGAGAACGATCCGACAAGACTAGCTTACGTACCGCAGTGTATATATGACCCAGGACGCACACAAGGCCACTGAGCTTCTCCGTGTAGAACCCGCAATCATGTAGTTGGAGGTAGAAATCGTACTTGATCAAACCGCAACGTATGGGATTGTACTTAACGGCAGGAATGTCGGCGTGCTCTACAAGCTGGTGATACACTTGCAGGGTATTATTACACACCTCGCGTTGAAGCCTATATGGAGTGCTGGGTCTATAAAACGTCTTGAATGGGGCCTTCTAATTATAGAACTTCCACTATGTTTCTATCTCATCGCGATGACACACTCGAATGTTATTGAACGGGACATTGTTGCCCTCGCCCTCGCCTATACGATAGTCCATGATGTCCTGGATGTCGAGAAGGGTCTGGATGCCAAAGGTTACCTAGATAGGGATGACTTTATCTGTGAACATTAATTTCATGCCGCGAGCGACCTGGACAATACACAAAGTCAGTGTGTGACTTATGCAGTTCCTACTGAAAGCCTCTTACTTTATCTTGTGCCTAGAACTGATTCTAGTTTGAGGTGTATACTTGGAATTCTTTGGCAAGTTTGAACGTCCGCATGATGTCCGTGACCGAATCCGCACCAATCGCTTGAAGCTCCTCTTCGTTGGCGTTAAGATACAGGAATTTCTTGACACGATTTACACAGAATCGCAGACCTGTGTAGACGGGCCAGTAACACTAGTTAGCGTGAAGTTTATCGTAATCGTCCTTGTTTTCCTTGACGGTAACATCCGAGGAGACCACTAAGTTCTGAATACTGACACTATCTGGCAACGGTCGGTAATGGTGATATAGGAGCGCAGGGAGGCACTGTACGAGGAACTTTGATGCTGGGTATTTCGATGGACGCTTAAGAAGAAGGTCCAGTTCGCTCTTAGCCCGTCTGACAAGATCTATCGCGGTATTGCTGAGGAGACCTGACAAAATGTAGTCCCGAGTAAAGTCCGTTGATTTGACCCAGGAATCTTGTACTACCTCTTGAATTTCATGGATCTCTTTGAGAAACAGATGTATTGCGAAAAAGAACTCCTCTTCGGCGTCTTCGTCACTCTGCTCGATCTCCGCTGCGACAACCGGCGGTAACTTGGGTTCTGGTTTCACATTCTCTGTTGACAAGGTGTCTGCAGCCTCTTCGACTGGCAGCTTCGTAAATCGATTATGGACACTATCGCTCTTCTCTGGCTTGGTGACTTTGGCGACAGGAGCTAAAGGGCGCAAGATTTCCTGAACTCGTGACAGTATGTTGATGAAGTGATGATGTCCTTCGTCTGCAAGTTGATTTGATCCGTAATAAGCTTGTGCCTCTTTTCTAGCTTTAATAGCTCTGCCAAACACTGTTAGCGGTGGAGATGGTACCTCGACTTTCTTGACTTGTTTTGCGATAGCCTCGGCGATAGGTACGAATTCAACGGTCCGGATGTGATATTCAGAGGGCTGCTTTTTGGCAGCCTCTTGGCCTTCTTCCTATCTTTGCCTTTTAGGCGTTGAGACTCTGACGGCGCAGACGCCTGTATACTGCTGAGACTGAAACCGATCTTTTTTGAGGCTTCTACTAGCCAACCGGCAATGTATGCTGTTGTCGCGTGAGCTGCTTTAACCTGGCGGCTTTAAGCATGGTAAAGGACGTACCTGTATTCTTCTTGTATTGGCGATAGGTCGCCGATAGAAACCTATGATCAAGAGTTGTCGACATCTTGCAGAGATGAGAGAGAGAAGAGCGCGGGTGGATACAGAGTCGTGGAACATCAATGGTTGAAGCTGCTGTTTCGAATGAGCGGAGTAGCGGGACTTTGGATGGATCTAGCGTTAAGTGGAGCTCCCGGCATTCTAATTCGCTCAATTAGTGGATACTAAGGATGAGGTCCTTCCTGTTTTGGAGCCGGCAATGAGAATAGACGTGCGCGTAGTGGTAGATGGTTTTTCGAATCGGCGATGCTTCTTATTCGAGAGGATTCAATTGCATGAGCGTGGTATGGGTGCCGGAAACTGCAAGTCGTTTTGGCGGAAGGCCGTCGCAGTACCACGAGATGGGCAGGGCTATTGAAGACGAGCCTACAACTACCTAGACCTTGAAAGCCTTCGGATTTTTCAGAGACAGCAGATACAACCAGGGCCGAGTGAGCCAAGAGCTGGACTTAGTACGGAGTAGACAGAATACTGGAGATGCACTGGACAGGGAACATTGAAGGCTGGCGCCGTTAGCGTGTCTGCGGGGGTGCGGGGTTAGGCGAATCTCGGGCATGCAAGGCAACCTAGGAATGCAGTGAGTAGATAATTGCTACCTTTCTCCAAACACTATGCTTATACGACCGAAATAGATGTGCACATAAATTATAGAGGTCTTCGGACCTGTGTAATAGCCTTAGTAGAGGTTTTTGTGCCGCGACTTGCCGCAGCTAATACAAAAAAAGGCGGTACCTAGGTAGGCACAGGTTACTCTAGGAACTTCTTATCCGCCTTCGACGGAAATATTTGACAGGTAGACACATCCCCGAATGCTGTATGCATTGTCTGGTCTGCTCTTCTAGTGAGCGAGCTACTCGCATCGTTCCGAGGTCTTTATCTACTGGGCAGCGTGGTGTACAACCTGCCTAGGTGTACTTAACTATGTGAGTCTGATCCATCGAGTACTACACACTATGTTAGTGTTTTAAAGCTGACTTCTAGGCTCTCAGAGATCTGTCACATGTGTCGTATTCACGGAGTAGGATCGGATCGTGTCCAAAGAGTGGCAGCTGAGCACTCAGCCTCCGCATTTTCCCCACATCTCACTAGAGTCTTACCTCACCCGAGAAGCGACTTCTACAGCTATGATTTACGTCATACATTGTACAAAGTACGGAACAATCAAAAGTAAGAGCTTCAAAAGCAGAATAGAGACGGCTCTTCGGCATTTCGACACATTATCAAGAGGCTGACAGCTGAGCGGTGGTGGCTGATTTATGCTTAGCTCCATCGCACACGAGCTGCATCAAACCAGAAGCTGCACGCGTATTACACATCTTGGACTCAGGTATCGGTGTGCTGCTATGTGTGGTAGCATTGGCTGGCTGTGTAGACGGTCGCCTGACCGGACCTTTCGCGATTTTCGTCTCGGCGGACAAGATGCCTCCACCAAACCGAGATCTTACGAGAGAACTATCGAATCGAGCCCTTGAATTACTCGAAAGCCAACACGAGCTGAGCGCTGTATCATCTCACGAACGTAACATCTTTTAAAGCCACTCTTACGATGCTGTGTGGAGGCACTGCTAAGGCGTAACATCGTAAGCATCGCGAGCTACAACTTCAAGGCTACAGATGTGCGAAGTATAAGAAGAGGAGCTGTTATCACTAGAAACAGGAGCATCTCATCGCACAACCAGAAACAAACACTAATTCTGTCCAACCTTCTACTTCCAATTTCACTTTCACCATCTTTCCGAGCACTCATTACAACAACCTGCACCAGATTACCAAACAACTCTCGTCATGAAGGCCTCAATCATCCTCGCATCTGCTGCTAGTCTCTTCGTCTCCGCTCTCGCAGCTCCATCCATCGCCCGCAACGCCCCTCTCGTCTTCACCGTTCAGCTCGCCAACGAACAGAGCGGCAAGAACGCCAACCGCGATGTCATCGTTGACAACGGCGCTATAACGCTCGGCCACCTCTTCGGTGATGATTTCGGGCCCCAGGTTTTCGCCACTTCGCTCCAGGCTGTCACCCCCGGTGCAAACGGAAACAACGTCAAGTGCGAGGTCAAGAACCCCAACTACCCTGGACAGACCTTTGCGCTCAACGCATGGAACACTTTTATCGACCTCGACGGGAACTCTAACACTGCTATCCCAACCGAGGTTACATCGTTCACCATCGAGTGCAAGGTCTAAACTTCCTCTCGTAGACCGCTTAGCAGTATGTCGGGCGCCGTTTCATGGGGCGCATGAAGCGAGGTGGTCAGCGATAACGTTCCTTTCTTTGTGTGACGTATTTTGAAAGCGGTTTGGGTATATTATCTTGATGTTCAACAGTGGTGTATACATTCCTTCGTCCGTGTTATGGGAAGTAGTAAAGCTTCTATAGCTAATATCACTCATTTATGGATGCGCAACGTGGCTCACGCTCATGCACCATCAAAACAGCGTTGTCGCATGCATGCGCATGGTCGGATATGCTTGAGACCGGGAAGTAAGTGACAGAAGACACAAAAGTTGAGCAGACACACAAAGTATCATTCAGACCGTCGTACTTCACTATCACAACGCTAGCCAAAAGACCAAAGTCCAAGAACGCCTTCCATGCTCTAAGCACATTTTGCCTCACCTA
>Ga0265797_10003192_pt1 | contig 26583 bp, 23 predicted proteins | sample P2T30metagenome_FD_192433 | JGI IMG/M metagenome (GOLD analysis project Ga0265797, IMG submission 192433) | Plant litter microbial communities from East Loma Ridge, Irvine, California - P2 T30 | ecosystem: Environmental > Terrestrial > Plant litter > Unclassified | place: USA: California... | reverse complement strand
TGGCACAAGGCTATTGGGAGCCGTCTCAGCTTTTTATGGCCAGGACATGCGACTGGCAAGGCGCGCTCATGGTTGTACCGACGGCAAAGGAGATGCCAATTTAGGTCCTGCTACAGCATGTCTGTGCCCCCCCCCCCCCCACGACGATGAATGTTGGAAACGACCAAAGGCAGCTTGTTGTTTACGTCAACCTTGACGCTGTCACGCGGTCGCAGTCAGATTTGGATCGTCGCTGGTGCGCATGTCACAGCGGGGCCGAGGCAGAAGGGAATCATGGTTGTCAATGTGAGGCTGATGGAGAGCTGGGCGGCTCTGGCAAAGGGCAAAAAGCACACAGTTATGCCGGGCCCTCGGTCCGAGCAAAGGCGAGAGGTCACGAGCAAACGACTGGCCATTGCCACGGCTGACCCCCCAAGTGACAGTTGTTCTTGCAGATGATGCTGGAGGATGATGGAGTGAGCCGATGGTGGCTTGCAAGAGCGACCATGAGCTGGTGAAAGCAGCGGGACGGTCAGTGCCACGTAGAGTCTACAGCGTTGGCTGGCAAAACCGTAGTTCCCGCTGTACAACTCATGAAACAAGCATCACGCCGCATACAGCGAAGCGCTGCCGTCGCACATGATGGGTTTGCAACTGTGTGATTCGACACTGCGGCCAGATGACCTTGGGAGATTGGCTTGTAAAGGATTGACGTAGCATGACGGGCAGAGTCTGGATAGAAGTTGGGTGAACAGGCTGGGCGGACTGTGCACGTTGCAGGGTACATGTGGCTTCCCCGAGTTTCTCGAGGACGGCATTCTGGGGAAGTGGTTTGAGAGTGTCGAGGGGATGGCAGTTTAGCCAGGTGGCCACCGGGCTTGTACCTCGTGCCCGCCAGACCCTTGCCACTGTCCAACGCATTCAGGAACCTGGCGAACAATGGGCTTGGGATGTACGAGTACCGTGTAAGCATTTTTCCCGAGGCGGCTCGGGTACTGTTGACGGTATGTGGACGGTAATCCAGTGCCGTTGCAATAGTCAGAGAGACAAAGGCGGCGGGGGCCAAAGGGCAGCAGCAGCAGCAGCAGCAGCCGCCGCCCGGGAACGGAAGATTGGTTGGGCATGTGTGCAATGGGCGAGAGTGAGAGCGGGGGCGATGCGCAAACGGCCGCAACAACCTTTGTGGTGCCCAAAGCGAGGATTTCCGAGGCCAGCCTGTCCTGTGCGAGTGCGAGTGCCAGTGCCAATGCCAAAAGTTCAGCAAAGCTCGTGAGGCTCGCCAAGTTGGAGGTGAAGAGTGGGATTGAGTCAGGGTCCAGGCGGCACAGACTGGCGGCCACCACCAGCTGACGAGGCAACCACATGCGCAGAAGAGGGCCAGATGCGTACCGGGGGACGAGCGTCGGAAGAAGCGAGAAAGGGAAAAAGAAAGGCCGGCGGAGCGTGTGAGGTGCATCCGCGGGAGCCTAGCCGGGTTGCGGCCAAGCGCAGTCACATGGCGTGCATGGGGTTTTTTCCTTTCGCTTTGAAACAGCTGAGTTAGCGGTATTGTATTGCGCCGTAACTTTTCTCGGACGCAGACGCAGGTGACGTGAACTGGTGCAACGGATCCGCCAGCGACGCAGGAAAAAAAAGAGAGACAGTGCGCAGCACAGCGAGGGATGGACGGACAAACAAACAGACAGACAGACAGACGGCAGTGCGACGCTGGTCAGCATCGCCCCCGATGGCCGCGACGATTCATCCTGAGTGGCATGGGAGGAAGCGGTCGCGGATAGCAGGCCAGCGAGTCAGCACAGAGGTTCTGGAAGTTGGTGCGCACGTCCGGAATCATGTGCCTCTCCCTCTCCCCACGCCCACGCCCCGGGGGCCCTGAGCAGCGACGCATTCAGTGGCCGTGGGCGAGGGTGCCATGGGCGTCAGTGGCGGCGCACGCAGCGATGGCTTGGAACGCCCTGTATACGTGGTCGCGTCTGAGTCTGGGTGAGTCGGAGTCTGAGTCCTCAGGTACTGACACTGCACTACGCTGCGCTGCGCTGCGCTGCACACGGCGCGGGGACGGGCGAGACAGGTGGGAGTGACCACGAGCGTTGCAGAGACTGACGGGTTGACGGACTGACGGACTGACTGACTGACTGACTGACTGATGCTGCTGGCCCGACGGCTCTGGGTCTGATCGGCCAAAGAGCGGTAGAAAGGCCGGGCTGGCTTCTGGGTGCAATCTGCCGGGGACGCTCCGGCGGCCCTTGTTCAGGGCTAGGCGTGCAAGGGTGCCAGGACCAGGGGGCGTTGGGAGTGTGGGTGCCAGAGTCGCGCCTTCGCACCCATGTAGGCCCAGGTCGCTCCTGCCCACCCTTCCCCCCCCCCCTGGTCGTGGGTTGGCGCACACCAAGCGCGGGCTTTATACATACCCAGATCCACTCCTCGCATCTCTACGGCCACCAAAGGTTACTTCTCGACCAACTCCCCCCCCCCAATACATACCACAGCACCTACCACTATACACCCGCCCTGCCCTGCACACCCACACTCTCTTCGACCACTACAACTACTACTACCACAACAACAACAATACCATCCGCATATCTACCCCCCAAAGTCTATCCATGTCTCCGCAGGTCCTGTAGTCCCGCCGGCACTCCCTCTGCTCGGCTACCACCTCTCCATTGACGCAACCGCACCTTGCCCACACCCGCCCTCGCACGCAATCGCATCCCACCCCGACGACGACGACGACACCATCCTCCAGTATGCCTCTCCGCGCAGAACGCCCGATAGTGCGCGTCGAGCACAGCTCCATGCGCACCATCGAAACCCGCAGCACCGAGAACCTCTTCGGTCTCTGGTCTGGTGAGTGACGTCTGCCCGCCGCGGCGGTGATCTAGCCATGACGGCACGGCCCACTAACACCCAACCCCAGTATTCGCACGCTGCTCGCCAGCCATGGAAGACGGCAAGCGTTACGAGAACATGGCCTGGCGGCTGTGGTCCCGCGAGACGTTTTGCTGCCAGCCCGACCCCGTAGCCGCACCCCAGTGGTCGTTCCAGCGACAGCTGTCCGACATGCCCGAGCTGTCCACGAGCGTCGCCTCGGACGATTCGAATCTGCTGGAAAGCGCCCTCACCAACGCCTCCCGCTCAGACCTCTCGGCCTCGCGCCCCGACCTCCGCCGCCACGACTCTGCAACCAGCCAGGCGCGCGGCAGGCACATGACGCCCATCGGCCTGGAAAAGGTCGTCAACTCGATACAGGAGAAGAAGTTCATTGAGCCGCTGTCGCCCCTTCCTCCCCAGCTTGCCCCGCCCGCGCAAAAGCCTGCCAACACCAACACCACCCCCCGCACATGCACTCCCCCATCGCACGCACGCCCCATCCCCGAAGCCTCCACCTCCACCGTCGCGACCAGCGTCAGCTGCGACATCATGAGCCCTGCCGCCGGCTCCGAGGCCAGCACCTCGACCGAAGTGAGCGAACACAGCGTCGTCCGCGGCTTCGAGCCTGGCCACATCTCCACCTCGATCCGCTCGAGCACCAACCTCAACCCCACCCCCATCCTGAAGAAGACGTGCAGCTTCGCCACCAAGCCACTGCCCGCAAAGGCCGACTACAGCAAGAAGAAGCAGCCCATGTTCACCCTCGGCGGATCGTCCGAGGAGGAGAACGGCAGCTCCTTCGAGGCCTACTCATTGGCACAGCGCAGCTCCCTGACCGAGCATCTCCGCAGGGCTGCCCCCATGCGCAAGACGACGTCGTTCAAGGCTGAGGTCAGCACGCGCACCTACCAGGATGCCTCGGAGAGCGAGGCAGCCATTGAAAGCGACAGCGAAGACGACGTCGACGAGAGCGCCATTGAGGACGATGGTTCCGACGACGAAGAGTGGGAGGACGACGACAACGAGGAGAGCGGCCCTCCCAGCGTTGCCGACCGTCCCATGTTCCCGCGTGTCGACTCCAGAGCCAACCTCAGCTCCCGACGATCCCTACTCACCACTGCCCTCCACCAAGATGACCGTGCATCAGCTCTACAGAATGCCGCTTCTCGATCATCGTCTGCCATCCGTCGCTCCCGCACCACTACACCAAACGGCCCCTCCACCGGCAACTCGCCCCAAGAAGACAGCGGTCTCATGATGCGAGCACAGGCCTCCCGCCCCAAGCCCATCATCATGACCACCTCCAACGTACACCCACCAACGATGAGCCCCAAGACCTGTAGACGACAAATGCTTCTCAGCGAATTGACTGGGAGCCTCAGGCAGAACCTGTTGTGGGAGAGACAGCAAAAGAATGCCACCACCAACGCGGTAGCAAAGCGCCAACAGAGCGCCGTCAACCTACCGGCCTTGCGCCGAGCCATGACAACGGGCGATGTCAAGGGCCTAAACACCAACGCACAACAGTCTCAGATCCGGTCGACGACCTTCCGGGACGACAACAAGGCCATCAGCTCGTTTAATGACGTCTTTGAGCATGGCCTTGGCGACTACCACAAGTCAGGATGGTAGTTCTGCATTGTTTGTTATCATCTGCACTTCTAGCGGCATCCATGGGATTTATTAGGCATTGGACCACGGCGTTTTCTTGTTTGTTTTGTTTGTTTTGTTTTTTCGTCTTGTATTCTGGCGGCCACCAGTTGATGGACTGTGCTGGCGTCGGTGATGGGTAATGTTTCTCCCAAAAAAACCCCTTCTGATACCATCACGGCTTTGTGTAAGCCCGACGAGGCTACGAATTTCTTTCATGCGGTCATCATACTGGACAAAGGGGTGCGTCTTGGACTACAAGATGGGACATGGCTCACGCCTACTTGGTCTGTATCATCACCGGCATTGTACTTGTATTAGGGCGATTTGCGCCAGCCATTATACCCTGGAATGGGACGGCTTTGCGGAGCTACTGGAAGAAGGCAATAGCCTGCATGAAAGAGAGCAGGTATTCGCCTAGGTACTTAATGAAGAAAAGCGGATTCAACATACACACACACACACACACACACACACACACACACTATCAGATGCTATGAAATGTCCACAACTTGTAAAAGGTGATTACAACCGGTGAGGTCATGCATGAGAGGAGGGCCCATGTGCATCGAGGCTTGTGTGTAGGCCTGGTCCCCTCGTCCCCCAGCTTGTCAGCTGTCGCGGGGATGAAGTCCCAACAAGACGCATGTTTGGATACAGGGCCACTTGTTTAGCAGGGCCACCTTTACCGCTCTTCTCAATCGATGAGCACAGCTCCGAATCGACAAGGCGCTTATGCACGCTTTGCTGTAGCCTTGATGCGCCGGATAACACCAATGGCGCAAGGCGGATAGCAGGACAGGAGCGCAATGTCTCGTTGCAGCAGCCGCGCCGTGTCACGATGGCCATCCAAGACGACTCTTTTAATCAGGATGACAATATGGAATATGACCGAGGCTGCAGTTGCATGTGCCAGTCCAGGCTCAGGCGTGCGTGCGTACGTGCGTGCGTGGGGTGAATGGATGGATGGATGGATGGATGAATGGGGTAGGTAGTGTGTTGCGAGCTCACGAGCAATGAATCGAGCAGTTCGCGGCTGTTGCCCAGGCCGCTGGCTGCCGCCATGCTTCGGGCCGGCTTCCTGCCTCACCGTGTTGAATAGTGCGTGCCTGACATGTGCTGCTGCATTGCCGCAGCTTCGTCACAGGGAGACGGGCGCGAGGGCATGCTGTGTATGTGTGTGAGAGGACGCTGCCTTGTGAGACGGTGGGTGTACAGTAGAGAGAATGAGAGAATGAGGGAGAGAAAGGGAAGGAGAGGCCAGGGCATGTCCGACTCCGACTCCGACGTGCGTCGTGGTGGCGAGACTCGACTGCTGCAGACGGGCCCCCCTCTCCATCATCAGCCTTATGACTCAGGCTGCGAACACTGTGTTTGACGCTTGCCGTTTCAGCACAGCAGCAGCGCTGCCCGAGTCCCAAATGGCAAACTCTAGTCAAGTCTTGATGTGTATAGCATCTTGTCTTATCAAAGGCCTAGCTGCTCCTTACGTCATGCTAGCCGAGCCCTCCAGACAACTTGAGCTACCCCCTCGGCTGTCGCATCAGCGTCCGCAATCACTCAACCTCACGCACGCACGCACACACGTACACACGCGCACGCGCAAGCAAGCAAAGCCTCGCCATGTCAGGCCATGGTTAGGCGAGCCACGAAAGAAATGACTTTGCCAATATCGTCCGCCGCTCACCATGTACAGCAATCATTGCCCCGGACGGGCACTACGCGTGGGGTCCGCTCGCACTCCTGTCCTGTATGTACACACAACTTGCTCCCTCACCCTGGAACCATTACCACATTGCCGCCGTTTTCAATGTTGTTTGATCATCTGGATGCTAAAAACAACACGCATCCCTGGACTGGCCAAAGGCGATTGCTCCTCCACCAGGCACCCGCAGCGCTACCCCGCGACCCAGTCGGTCTGGAGGTCGATGCGTTGGCACCTTAGCGCCTGCGAGAGGTCATCTGAAAGCACCCTGGGCGAGTTATCGCAAAGATGCTTCAGCCTCATGTACAACCAGCTCCGCCACGGCATACCCTCCCTGCTATTGTCGCCCCTCAACCGTCTGCTAATCGCTGACACGCCTCGTCCTGTGACTCTGACTATCGCTTCCGTCCATGTCCGCTCTTTCATTTGTCGCAACCGTGGGGGGGGGGGATGCCCCTGCCACAGCCACCCCTATCGTCGCCCGTTTTTGCTCCCGCGAGCCGTCACATAATGGTGACGTTCCTTTCAGCCAATGCTGCATAGGTACACGTCTGCCGCCTTGCCTATGCGTCGGACAGATATCGGAATCCCTCTCCCAATACAATCACGCAAACATCATCAACTGCCGCTCTCCACCAAGCAATCCTCCGCAGATCACTACATCGAGACCGCCCCCAGATGTGGTGGCCGCGGAAACACTCCCCATTGCCTGGTTTCATAGCTCCACACAATGCCAGTGTTCCGTCAATACTTCTCCCCCCTCCCCCCCCTATTGCACAAATCCCAACCATCACGTACAGTAGCTTGTAAATCCCACGCCTCAGTGCCTGCAGCCATAATCAAGGCCTTGTGGGTTCGGCTTCGGTAATTGTAATCATTACAACTCACCTTGCAACCTGGCGCATACCACAAAACATTACAAACACAAGGCACTGACCTCCTAGCGCCCTCCAACGGGCGCTGTAATCCGTCTCTCGACCACCTAGTTACTTGGCATCCAAGTGTATATTAAATCGCTGTCTTGGTTGTCGTCACAGTAGTGCAATTTGCTTACAATTCGAAGCAAGCACTGCGGAATCTGGATGTCAGGTGCACCATCCTGGTAGCTCAAAGGTTCCACAACTCGGCACCCCACGGTCAAGGCTGCCTACCGATCCATGTGTGAAATCAAGACATTGGAAGGTAGCAAAAGACTGGTTGAGCAGGCATATGCAGCACATGTAGCGGATGATGTCGACGACGAGGGATCTCCCATGTCTCAGGACCTCGACTGTCCTATGACCCAAATCACGGCGCTTGAAAACACACCGCTGAGCGCATCTCGATGCAGGCTGTCTGCTTCTACAAAACATCCATTTCAAGATCGATCCGTCTGTGTTGAGATCCGTCATAGTGTATCAATATAGCGTCACTTGCCCCAGATGTTGTTGGCATGTCTCAGCCAACACCCTGACTAGTTTGACAAGATCGCGATGGCGTATATTCTCCTGCACATCTATCCAGTATCTAGTCCGTTTTCCCCAGGATGATTGCGACTAGACTAATGAAATGCAAGTAATTTGCATCTTCACCTACATTTGCGGAAGTTTCCACGAGATCACGGTTCTTCTTTTTCCGAAGCTTCGGTCACGGACAGGCGATCCACCGGACCATGCCAAGACCGTATGGACCATGAAATCACCCCGTCGAGTTCGGAGCCGTACGTCACTTTCTCCATCGTCCATGTTTTTCTCCGTGTCTTTTTTTTGCATCATCAACAGCGATCTTGGGGCATTCGCCGTCATCTCTCAGTTTATGTTGCCTGCAAGCTATCATATCGCCCAGTTCAAGGCATGTCCGCAACATGCACTATCGAACCTCAACCAACATATGCCGACCGTGCCTGAGTGAAGCGGGGGAAGCGACAAGCTGAATGAGCGGAGCAGGCTCCGGCTCTACTTGGTCAGCACCGAGGCATCTCGTATACGCTCACGTAGGCCTCGCACTGCTCATATCATTGCCTATGCACAGAAGTAGCCCACGGTCGCGGTTACAAAGAACTCGGATTCGGGAGCACAGCCCACCGCATCATGATCTTTTTTTTGCAATAAAACCCCCCGCAGACAGGTGTCAGACATTGGGAAGACGGATCGCTGTATGCCATAGTGATGGCGACCCGGACAAACTAACCTTCAATCTAGGAAACTTACAGTTGCAGTGCAGTAAGAATGATGCCACCGTCCCTAAAAAAGAAACGATCCACTTCGACCGGTGGTTTGCGAGATTTACTCGGAGTATCTTAGATCTCATCACGAGGCAAGGCCCATCTTGGTACGTTTCCGGTAGGGCGAAACCTTGGAAGTGTTCAAGCGGTTCCCAGACCCTGGACTTGCACAGTAGACTCCATGGCGCTCCCATGGCGGCATTGCGCTATAAGGAATACCATACAGCCGACGTTGTTTTGTTTCATGTTTCAATACCGTCCCTGGAACTCTGGGCCATGGGAGGTTATGCGGCGTCAGCTGCTCCTTTGGAGCGGAGACAACTTCCCCGCAAGCATCGTAAATTCCGCCACGCGACGCATCCTTGCTCAGTCGACGCCTCCATAAACGCCCGCACGCCATGACGCCTTTGAATCTCACCGACTTGCCCAAAACTCACAGCGTCCTGTCCACTCATACTACGGCTGACGAGCACAGAACATTAATTGGTGGGAAGTCGGCCGGCAACTACAAGGTTGAAAGCATTGATGACATGCAACAAAGGCAGACCATGGCTTGGATACGAATCGGATGATGCACTGCTTAAGAACTTATGCGTCCCTGCATACGTGTTATGTCAGGCCGTCTCAAACGATTAACGATGCATGTTGGACTTCCGCATTGGGCGTCAGTGCCTCATTCTTTGCGTCTTGCCAATTGCGTCTGACGCCCAACTCTCGAGACGATGCCTTTTACCTACCTTGCGATTAAGGGTCTTGCATCCACGGTCTGCACCTCTGTCTTGCTCGTCTCATCCTGAGGGATTTCCTCTCCTACATGCTCCACTGTCCCCCCACCACACAAGTGTCAAAACATCGAGGATACACCGAAACCGCGAAGATCGTCAAGTCGGCGATGAGACCGTTCAAGGGTTCATGTCGAGTACGATTCCCATCCTGTTATCTTGGATGCAGCTACTGCCGGAACGTTGGTTAGCTTCCCCGCCCATGCCTTACCCCGCGAGCATCTCAGTTGCGGCTAGCTTAACGAATCAGGAAACTTCCGACAGGGCCCTAATTAGACAGAGTTTGGGGCGAAGGCTCCTCATGTCAGGTGTACACACAAAACTTTGGGACACTGGATACACTTCCCCATGCCGGCAACCCCGGGTGTCGCAAGTTGAGTGGTCACCCCCAAGCGAACAGTGCCTGATTGCAACCTCGAGTCGAGAACACATTCCGCACCATCGCTTCATGGTTCTTCGTTGCTCCAAACTCAATTTAAACTGGGACATACTGTCATTTCATGCGCCTCATCTGCTATTCCCATATTCCCAGCACCTCGCGAGGACTCGAATAGATTGTTACACATCGAAACACATCCCAGACGATCATGGGGCTCCGCAAAGATGATCTTATCTGGGGTTCATGACGTACTTTTGGAGCATGCAGGTACCAGCAGTGTCGATCAGAAATTACTTGATGCGGCAATCCGGATAAACTCTCCTTGCCGCCCAAACGGTTGCACAAAATTACAACGGCCACTTTCGTCAGCGTCGGCTCCGTCTACAGCACACATGTACGTCATGATTATTTTGCACGCTCCAGCGCCCCAGCAGCTAGCGAATATTGCCCGAGCCTCAAAGTGGTGTAGCCAACGCTTTCGATAACGATAGTGCTTTCCCAACAGCTTTCTTGGTGTTGGATGTGGAGCCGCTCACAACAAATCCCCACCGGATCGATTGGCCACAATCCCAAATTAGCCATCGCCATCGTCACGCTTCTGGGAAGAAGTTTTCTAGAAGCCTGGAGTTGCTGGCGGCCCATCCGTCAACAGGGGCGCTATACGAAATCAAGCCTCTGTCAGACCACGGACGGCCATTCAATACCCGGCATTAACGGCATACGCGTATACAAATCGCGGATGCATCCGTCCACCTGAAGACTCTGCGACAAGTCGCCTTCCTAGGTCCTTGATCAGGGCCTCGACTGTTGGGAATCCGATATCGACAACTACGTTGTGGCTTGCAAATGCCCGCGTGCGTCAAGTTTCACGTGTTGACTTCCGGTGGGTTCTTGCCGAGCTCCACCGGTGACATTCAATAGCATGCGCGCCCACGCATCGTAGTGTTTCAACTAGGTATGTACCTGCGATGCTACCCAAATGCACGCACATGAGCGTTTGACGTTTTCCTCTTTTCACAAAGTTCAATGTTCTCTTTTTTTTCCTATTCAAAGCATGACTGCATCAAATTGCTCGGCTACGCCCTTGCAATCAAGCAAAAATGCTGGGATCATGGCCTGTTTACCTCCACTTGGGCCCAAATCTCTTATCCACAATCTGCATTTACACTGTCTCTTTTTCACATGCTAGCTGCTGAGCACCGCGCACGAGAACATGTAGTTCCGTGAACGTCCGACGAGGCCCACAAGGGAACGACTCTTGCTGCAGTCCAGCCTCCATTCCAGACTCTAGCCATGTCGCATGTGAGTCGTATGTGGCCCACAAAAATGGATGATTTGGACATGTGCGCGGTTCTCTCCTGAATCTGAGCCACAGCAAAGGATCCTAGGGCTTCACCGCCACGCATCGGTATTTACACGTACAATCACTCACGGCCACTCAGGACGCTTGCATGCGGCTCTTGCTAGCGTATGACTGAAAAGGGAAGGTTCCGGGGCGGACAGATGCCCACCCAAAACGCGGAGCCTTCACGACTTTCACGACGCGGATTGCCCTACGCCAACGGTGGTTCGGCACAGAAGGTCGCACATGCAAAACCAAGCTTTCCGTTACCACCTGTCCTTCCGGCAAGCACGTTCGAAACAAATACTCCCGATGCGAGGATTCTCGAGGTGGCTTCTATGCACTTGGACCTTTTAGTCTAGTGTGCAAAAAAGGGAATTTTTTTCTCTCGCTCTTTCTCTCCATGATAGCGCTAAAAGACGGAGGAGGAGGTAGCCAAAACAGCACATGCAAGACTTGCATTCGCCATTTGGAGTTTTTTTTTCTGAAGTCATAGGTGTCGTACACCGTATTCTCAAACTTTTTAGATGTGCTCAACTAATAAAATTTCAGTCGATTTGGAAACAAAAAAGACCAAAATCTCACAAACCCCACGTACAAGGTTTGTTAACCACATCGGATGGAGACTATACTGTAGAGTGAACTACTAGGTACATACATGCATACACACGTAGCAATCGGATGCACCGGTAAGTAAGCCCAGACTCGGACATGTGTGGAACAAAGGATCCATATTCACTGCATGCGTTGAGGCTCTGCGGGTGCACGTGCGGGAGTCGGAGCCGGGGGGGGGGGGAGGGGTGTTTGCTGCTGCTCCTGCTATATCCAACAACAATAACAATAGAAGAGAGACAAGGTGGGTCTGACCGTACGGAGGCTCCGTATGTAAGCGAGATGGGGGGGCGGATTGCTTATGCTTTCATCGCTGATGTGTATGTGATACTGTATTTATTACAACAAGTCTCTCTCTCTTTTTTTTTACATTACAAGTGTGGAGACTTGTTGAGGGGATACGGGAATGTCGGGAATGTCGTCGATGACGATGACGGGCGGACGGACGGACGGATATACGCGCGTACATGTGTACGTATGTACGTGGTCATGGGCTGGAAATGTATGTAGGCATGCATGGCGTGGTCATTGACATTGATGCCTTGGACGTACTATAATCTTACACGAGGCAATTTCCTTTCAAAGCGGGTGTGTGCGTTGGTAGAGCCGTCCTTTGGGGCGTTTTCGTTGTCGCTTGTCGTAGCGCGTCAAAGACGGAAAGTGGTTGCGGCTTTGGGGGGGAGGTTTGTTGGTCTAGTTCCCGAGTGATGTGGGCATGACATGCATTCAATGACGAGTCATGTTGGATACATACGAGCCATGTTGCAGAAACTCGCTGGTTTTCTTTGTTAGTGTTATGTATTTGTCTGACGTTGTTGTTGTTGGGCTTTGGTGTGTGTGTAGTAATACAGTGGTACGTACGTGTGTGTATTGTTGGTCATGATATTGAGGTGTATGATCTACTTGAGTGTGTAGAGCATGGACTTTTATATGGAAATACATGCTAAATAGTAGATATTCACAACGTGGTATTATCCAAAGTATAGTATAGTTGGGTAATGATAGCTTTTTTTTGTTGAACAAATAGAGTGGTTGTTGTAAAGTAATGGCCAGAGCAGAGACATAGACTACGAGAAGTGGTGAGGGTAGTATACGTCTAGAGCGAAATGTAGAGAGAGCATTGACAAGTTGCACGAGTCTGTCTAGTATGGGAAGACATGGGAACGAACAACTGTAGATGATAAGGATCATGTGTGTTGGATTAAGTTGTAAAAATACTACATGGGCTACACACACACGAATTGGTTCAAGGTTACCTACTTTTACTTCCTTTTCTAATAGTGTCCAAGGAGAGCAACATTCATGTTACATACATAGCTGGCCTAACTCTTGTGCCATGATCCACGCGATTTTTCATGCCCACGAACACCAGATTTCATCGCCATATGGCTCACTCTCTAGATTGGACATTCCATGTGATAGTTTAGTGTTGGGAATATATACAGCTGTTTTGAGACTGTAAGAGTCACTAAGCATACAGTCTAGAGAGCGCAATTATGGCTTAGGCTCATCTCATACAGTGGTGAGAAAGAACACTATTAGGATGAAGGACAGGTACAAGAGGAGATTTAAGCATGGTGAAAAGTCCAATCTAGACAGTGAGCCATATGGCGATGAAATCTGGTGTTCGTGGGCATGAAAAATCGCGTGGATCAGGACACAATCGAGCTTCAAATCTGAGGTTGCCTTCATCCAAAAGAGAAAACACATGAATATAACAAGCAATCCCCTTCAACAGATGCTAAGAAGAAAGCACGACAAAGATTAGCTATAATCAATGGACATTAATTCTAACGAGGTGGATTACGTGCTATAATGAAGCGCTATTACATCCAAGACGCAAGATTCCTCTCAGATTACTGTACCAAACCACGCCAAGCCTCTCCGGCGGTGGTAGGTCATGTGTGTAAATTGGATGACATTTTCGTCCTACCATACGTTCCCGCGATATCAAGAGATGGGTGGGAAAAACGGAGCGTGTCGAATACAGAATAGTATATGGCCTAACAGAGGACGTTTCCACAAGTAATTTTGAATATTTAAAGTAGTAAGATACTGAGTTTTAGTTGAGGCCACATAGTACCCAGTAGTACGACGGGCACGAGTGAGTGATTATCAGGGATATCTACAATATGGCCTGGAGGTACATAATGCCGTATAAGCTCTCAATGTTCCCATTGTATAGCAACGAATGCCTCCTAGACTCAGTCATAATGAATAATTATTACACATTTTTCTAAATGCGTATCCTGCAAAGTAGAGAACAGCTGACACATATTCAGGTGACGAAGACTGCATATGATGCAAAGAGGCTGACAGAACGTCTTTTCAGTCTAACTTCAACATAAAAAGTCCCTCCTAGGCTGTACATTTTTGATGCCAAAGTCACGTTGATGATGTAGGGGGACAAAGTGAGTGAGGGTTAGCTTAGCGACAATGGTTATCCACCTTTACACGGGTGCGAGCTAATGTGCGTCTCAATACCCTATCTTGGACTTACCTCTCTCTATTCTCACCTGCTTCTACTTAATACACCCGTCATATATCTTTTACGTCATCCTCGCCGTTTCTTTTCTCGTATCTGCAAACTCGACTCTACAATTTCCTGTCTACTTCCACCGCCTCAGCTACCGCCTTATATTACCCTACAGACGCACTCACCTCTACAAAATCCACTCGCCAACTGCCTTTCGCAGCCTCTCGCAACTTCCTTTTCCTCTATACTGCTACCGCTACTACTCCTGCCGGAGCTATTGAGAAGTTTTCCACACTGCGCGAGGGTACGCTCGACGCCGATACAGCGCAGCTGCCCATACCAACATCAGCGTCGATTGTAGGCAAAAGAATCGTAACCATGCAAACATGGGTCATTCACTAACATTTTGACAGATTCTGTCGACTCTCAAAGTAATATTGCCAACAGCTCCTGCAAGAAGCTTTTGTGAGAGAGTCCACCAGATCCACCAACCTCGACAAGAGCGTGGCTTCCAGTCCCCAAGACCTCCAACCGTCATCGGGTTAGCAGATATGTCTTCTCCTGGAGCCGCAGACGACCCCGACTATATTTGTGTCACCCATATTCAGTGGCAGTCTCGACTGAAGTGACTTGAGCGACTCGAGTGACGACTTGAGAGACGACGAGCCATCGCTAGATGGGCCTATACATGAGGACCGTGAGAATTCGACTACGCCAGCGGCCAGTCGGCGTCCGAAGGTGAGCCCGCGAGTGCAACCACAGAAAACAACAAACTGCGTAAACCAACGAAGAACGGAGGCCTGTCCGAGCACACGAGTTGCGCCTATCTATACCGAAGCAGACTCCGTCTTTCGTACTTTTACGACTGGGCGCAACATGAGTTCCATGAGCTCTTGTTCGAGAACAGGCAAGTCGAGAAAATCTGGGGCGACTACAACGAAAACGTGATAGAGCCAGCACAGAAGGAGGGCCACCAAGGACGGGAAGAACGTGAGAAGTCGCCACCAGGGCCGCGATGCTCTAGTCAAGCTTATCCACTCACAAGACGCCATTGGGAGCTTTCGATTTACGATCCCAACAATAGAAGATCTCTCACGATTCGACACTGATCATTGGGTGGCTTATACGTTGAGCTGTTGCCGCATAGAGCTTCAGCGTGCAGGTGTATTTAAGGACCAGAAAGTCAGCGAAGACAACAGCTGGACGTGGGCATACCTTTTCATGAAATGTAAAGATTATTATGAGAATACCACGAGTACCAAAAGGTCAAAAACAACAGATGCGCGCAAAGAGAATGCATTGAGAAGGGAAGGGGATATCCAGGGTTTTTCGATAAGAGAAGATGTATCGATGAGAATGCTGTAGAAACGGGAGAAGGACTTGAAAGCGGAATAAGTCAAGGCCCAGGGGCCAGATCTCAATATAGACACTGTAGATGAAGAAGAAATGCTGGACCACATGGAAGAGGATCAAATAGGCTGTCGGAAGTCGGAGATGACGGCGAAGCCGAACGCGAGACTGGCGAGCGCCTGAAAGAGCTCACAAATCAGCCAAAAGACGTTACGGTCGCATTCAGGACTATATGAAGACCTCTACAGTCACTTTTCTTATTTCTTCTGGCTACCTAGCTTACTTGGTTGTGGTCTGAAACTATGTATATAAACACAGATGTTTATTGTCTTACGAGATATTATACACATGTGTGATCCATACCGGCCAAGATACGCTGTCATATCGCCTTCACAAAGCGTATCAACACAAAAAGGTAGCGCTTGCTCAGCCTTTCGGTCAAGATAATAGCATTTCGGGTTGTTGCAGTCAAGTACCCAATCGATAGTACTTCTTTCGTCTTCAGCTTCTCCAGGCTACCTTTAGCCAACTAGGTAGAGATATCTTGCGGGGAGCGTTTTAGCAACTAGCTTGCAAAAGTTATGATATCCCTCGCAATGCTTCACATACTGTATTATCTGGTGGTGATTGGAAAGAGAGTACTGTGTGGGCGATATACAGCCGAAATGCTGCTGGTCTGGTCGGTATGCTAGATAGGACTGGAATAAAGCTTTCCTTGTAGAATATATACAAATTCTACCTATACAATAACTAAAGCACTAGACCTCTTACTACGTTCACTTTTATTAGGCCCAAGCGCTTGATTCGTCTCCAGAAAATAGTAGCATTGCTGATGTTGATAACTCGAATTAAAGTAGATTCCGTTATAGACTTGAAAGACTAGGTAAAGAAGCGGTCGCTGGGCCGTTGATCATCATGGGTTCCTGGATATGCAAGAAAACTCGGGAGTCAAAAATCCAATTTACTGCAATTAGGTATGGTAGTCAGCTTGGCGAAATTGCAGGCCTCCCTTGGTCCTTGTATCTGTGCTCCCACCTCCCCGAAAAACCTCACTCTAGTCGTATTCATCCCCTCCCATTTTCAGAATATGTGGTATTAAGAGACCTCTCAGTGCCTATATCGTACAGCCACGAGGCCAATGTGTAACCAGGAATGCACTGAATATAGCCAGAGACGTAAATCTAGCCCAAGGACACGTATGAATATACATCACCATATCGCGACTTAGCTTGTTGGCAAAGGCAGACATTAAAGCAGCATTCATGTGTCGCGCCCTTGAATTTCCACGAGTGCGTGGATCTACCGAACCACGGATGTTAACTGGGGGCTATATCCTGCCCGAAGGGGTCGCTATGGTAATGCATTATTGCATTCGTTGATAAGACACGCGCAATTCACCCGATAGGTAACATTGTCATGGTTCTCGGATAGTTGCGACAGTCTCAAGATATATCTTCTCTCTCTCTCTCTCTCTCTCTCTCATTTCCTTCGAGTTATAGTCATAATCTCACCTTTTAATCATGGATTTTCTCTTATTAGCACATTCAGGTACGGGGCCCTCTGTATGCTGTACGTTATTTTCGCCCGCGAAGAAGACTGCAAAGACGAGGTCTTCTTACTTGGTCTGAGGTATATGCCTACCCTCGATAGATACAAAGCCGCTGCGATGACACGGAAAGTGCTCTATTACCTTCCGTCGCTGCGGGGTTGACAGTGGCCTCACTGCCGGCATTGTCCACCAGTTTATCGATGTCCTTGTCAACTCTACCGACGATGTTACAACCGCTTCTGAAGGTGCGGACAACGAACTTATCTACTAAATTGCTTATCAGAGAAGGGAAGAACAGCTAACCTTGTCATAGTCAACAATCGTTTTGAGGACGAAAGTTGTGGAGACCGGTCCCTCACACCGGTATAAATGTAGATGAAGATACGGTGCGGGTTATAGTACATGGCGCAAGGAAAATAAAGTGCTAGAAGGTGCTGCGTAGTTGGATGGGGTAGTTCAGTGGTGGACAGGCGATTGGAAGTAGAGGCAGAAGAATTTCTATTATGGAAAGGATGGGAAGGAGTCGCGATGAGAGGATGATGTGAGTAAGAAGGAGATGTATTAGGGACACTGTCGCACAAGTAGTCCATGTCAGCAAATTTTGGGCTCTGATGAAGGACGCTGTAGCTTGCGCATTTCATTTTTGTGCATATATTATGCCTAGGATGTTGCTACAGACCAAGGAAAGCCTTGCAGAAGCGGTACTGATAGCCAAAGGGGCTCAGCATCGAATACAATCTCCGTTTGCGCGTCGTTTTGTTTTCATCGCTGAATAGCTCCATCATGTCCGCAACGCTGTTCCCAAACAACCCCTTTTCTTTGAATTCCATACAGGACTTGATCATAGCTCGTCAACAAAAAGGAGCTGTCCTATGTCGATCTCAAGATCTATGTTGCCAGAGAGTGTTTAACGGTGTGCTAAGATAGACTCGCGAAAACCGTCCATCCCTTCATGCAACGGAGTAGACATGCTGCTAAACGCCGAACCAGAAGAGTAACCTGTACGAGAACTGGCACTTGCCGCTGAAGATGGGTTGCTATCGTACCTTCTCTGCTGTAGTTCTCTGAGGATCTTTTGGCCTTTAAGGAGTGACTGTTGTTGTCCAACAAGCTCTTTCCGCTGGTTGTACCGTGCTGGCTCTTCGGCAAGAAGACGAACAGCGTTGCGATGGCCTGGGAATAGATTAGTATCATGTGCAGATTAATGAGTGGTAGTAGGCTGCAAATTGCATGCATAGCTGGAACATACCTTCGTCTCCATCGTTCAGACCCAAGCCGTTCTCCAGTTCATCTCGGAGCTGAGTGCGGAGCTGCTTGTAGAACTTCGACTCGATCCGCATACAGATAGCGTCGTGAAATCGGCGCACAGCTAACATGTAATACGTCGTGACTTGTGCGACAACTCCAAGCTCCACATCGTATGGGTCTCTATTCAGTACTAGCATTGCTCTTTCATCTTTTTTCAACTTGTCTTCTTCTGTCGGAGTCATGGCTCTACCAGTTTGTCTCTTCCTTGCCTGTTTGTAGACATTTAAACGGGCTCTGAGGCGAGCTTGGTGGTAGTTATCTAGAACATTCGCCTTCTCAGCATCGAAAATGTCCTGATGAAAGATGTAGGGACCCTCCCTCTCGTCATTCAGGCTCTCATCCGCCATAGTGGTACGCTGCTGATGGAAGTTGAGATTAAGCATCTGCTCGACAATCTTCCAAGCGCTGACGTGGAAAGTAGACTTAGCCCACTTGCTGAAGTGCTTGTCGAACAAGACCTTGATCTGATCTCGAATCTGACCCTCAAACGTGTTGAAGAATAGATTAAGCGGCTGAATCCAGTGTGCAAGCGTTTCAAGCATCATTGTGTCTACGACACGGGGTTCGATTTGTCCAGGGATCTTTGACTGCGAATTTTCTGCTAAGTATCGCTTGACCTCATCAAGATAAAAAGTCTTCCTAAGATTGCTGAAGTCAGGACTTGGGATCCTGGCTTCTTCTAAAGGTTTCGATAGACCTCGGCGGCTTGGTGTCTTTACTGGCGACGGAACAGGTATGCTCCCAAGCTTGCGTTTTTTCGTAGGAGTCTCAGGCAATTCTACAGACTCTTCTCCGTTGTTTTCGTCGTTCTCATACTCGTCATCATCCACAGCGATTGCCTTGCTAGCAGAACTACCTGGCTGAGAGGCTAGTACTTCCGCATATACGTTTCTGTCCAGGCTTCCGTTTGTTGCTATCGTAGGCTTCATGCTTACTAGAGCATCGAAGAATGCCTTCTGCAGTGCCTTCCAGTTGTTGCGCCAGACCTTGTACGGGAACTCGGCGGCAAGTTCTTTGCGTACCTCTTGCGAAAAATCTAAGATAATATCTGAGATAATCTTCGATGCATTGTGAGTAGGCGGCTCTGGGAACTGCAGCAGGGCAGATTCCACTTCATGAAGCCTAGTGTTGATCTCGTTGTCGATGATAGGAAGCTTCTTGATAATCTGTTCCGCAAGCTTCCCGGACAAGAACCCCTGCAGATTTAGTGTCCCGAAGCGGTGCTCGTACTTCTTGAAGGTAGTCGCCCAAGGTGCTTCTTGACTGAAGAATTGCTGCTCCTGGCATCGAGCCTGTTGATGGGTGAGACCCTGATCAATCTGATCTTGGCCCAAATTCTTGACGACGAAATATCCATGACCTAGTGCGAAGCGCTTCTGATCGAAAACATCCTTGAGTTTTTCATGTCGGGATCCAGGCGGTAGACGATCAGGTTTTGTGAGGACACCTGTACAGAAATTAGCAGATTAGTCGATATAGGAAAACGGCACATACCAATGCATCGGTCAGTCGCGTCTAGATTACGTGCTATGCCACCAGCTGTTGAGTTCGCGATATCGTTCTCCAACGAACATGTCACTAGGATAAGTGCCTCAGGATCGTTGATGTACTCCGTCACAAGATCGCGGACAAATTTGACGAGAAACTGGGAATCGGCAGACTCAGCTTGGCCAATAATACCTGGTAAGTCGTAGAAACTGAGAGATGGTAGGTCTGGATGTGTAATGCAGATACAGACTACGTTTGGACTGAACTCGCAACGATACTGGTCTCCTAGCCCGGCGAGTGTAGGACGCAAAAATTCTTGATAGTTGGTAAGCGGACTGATAGTCGCAAGTTGTGCGTGCGCAATAATGCGCTCAAGCTCGTTCGGATCTTCGGTTTCTGCAAAATGTACATTGCTTGGCTGGTTCATCTGAATCCACCCTGGGAATCGCTGGTCGTAATTGCGCGCTGTTTTGGTGTCATAGCTGAAGTCTCGGCGAAGACTAACAGTTGCACTCCAACCAGCACGTGAGTTCTCGGAGGGCTCCAGCTTAATGAAAAGTGGGCACCTAGTACAGGTATCGGTTGACCTTGGAGTCTTGATACCAGATATCGCTTCGATGACGGAGGACTTTCCGGTGGATTGCTCGCCTATTCAGTTATTAGGACTGCAAATAGCCGAGTTTCAGACGAGCGGTACATACCTAACACTATACATTTTGGCAGAGGTATCTTCATTCTTTGCAGGCCGAGTCCCTCGAGTTGATCGACGGTTGCGATGGCCTCTTTCACGTGCAGTCCAAGCGGGCCGACCTCACCCGTTACTACACCTTTAGTCACTGGATGTGGATCTGGAGGACACGCGTCAGAACACCTTGAATAGTTTATAGGTATATTCGCGCAAGACTTACCGTCCTGACCGACTAGATGTATGGGGTCGGCAGCTTCACCGAAGCGGGAGGCTCCTTCAAACGCTGCATCGGGCGTCGTGCCACCGTCACCGGGGGTGACGGGGACTTGGTTGACGGTCATTTTGGCGCAAATGCGCGTGCCACTGATCCTGCCGATTGAAGTTTTACGCCGTCCTGTTATATTGGGGTGAGAAGCAAGCAAGTGAGGCGGGTGGGCTCATGTGGAAATCATGGAGATGCCAAGACTTTCGTTTGCTAAGCAAGTAAGTGGTGACACGGCCGTGGAAAGCGGGGTAAGGCAGCGGGTTATGGGTCAATATGAGTTTGATACTGGAATCTGTGTTGGGTAGGTGAACAGTGAGCCTCACACGACACCTGTAGACGGTGAGGCCCGTTTCTATGAGCAACCTCTTCCTAGGAAGCGGTGAGGGAGACGAGCTTCATCTTGTGGCAAGTAAAATAGTTTGCAGGTGACAGAGGATAACGTAAATGAGAATGTTTGAGTTTGAAGGAGTTGAGGTAATGGAATTAGGGGAAGAGATAGACTGTATGAAATCCCACGAGGCTGGTATATATCTAAGCAATAGTATGTAGCATCAAAATACCTACTGGTTCCACATTACTGACAGGGTTTCGTAAAATAACATGAGCCCTTAGGACAATGGCCGTCTTCTGGCAGGGCCTCATACTGTTGATGATGCATGTCACTTGAAAAATCGGACTGTGACCTGTGTTTTTCCACGAGCATATGAGAAGTAATACCCGATACGAGGGGACTATAGCAAAGCACACGAAATGGCAGATGGACCATGTTAAGATCTTAAGTCGATGATGGTGAAAGAGTAAACAATTGTATGGTCGGGCAGAGGCCACTCCCGATGATTCCGAGGTTTCGCCGCTAGCGTGATTATGGCAAGGGTGGTCAAGAAAAACGTCGAAGCACATCGTCACTGGTGGCTACCGTCCGACCACCACCAGCTCATCCATATCCTCTCGTCGTCCACGGAATCGCTCGGCTCCCCTCTGCTACTTTAATACAAGCATCATGGATCATTCGCGCGATCCCTGCCCATGGGTCATTCTCAATGACTTTGGTGGTGCCTTCGCCATGGGTGTATGCTACCCCAGGCGCACTAAATTTCAATCAGTACTAAACAAATATACAGGCTGTCGGAGGAGCAGTATGGCACGGTGTCAAAGGTGTACGTTTCCTCTCTCCCCCTGGTCTTATTAAAATTGTGCTCACAAGTCTCCCTAGTTTCGCAACTCACCCTACGGCGAGCGACGCATCGGCGCCATCACAGCAATCAAAGCCCGCGCACCCGTTCTCGGCGGCAACTTTGGTGTCTGGGGAGGACTGTTCAACACATATGACTGCGCAGTCAAGGGAATACGGAAGAAGGAAGACCCATGGAATGCCATCATCGCAGGCTTCTTCACCGGCGGATCGCTGGCGGTACGAGGAGGCTACAAGTCGATGCGAAATGGCGCGATATCATGTGCCATCCTGCTAGCAGTCATCGAGGGTGTTTCGATTGGTTTCAATCGCATGATGGCCGACAACACACGGCTGGAGGCCCCTCCTCCACCACCAAGCGATGTCGGCGCATCATCCGGCGGCGGCGGTATGGCTGTGGCTGCATAATCGATTTTACTTCACGGTTCATGTTTTCTATGCACGGGTCGCTTGGCACTAAAAGAGGGCAGGATCATGTCTTAGCAAGCGGTGTTTTTGTTTTGCGGGGGAAGTTCTGGCATATACCGCAGGCAGGTTCGGCAGCGGGTGGCGTTTACACTCTCCTCAGCTTTGTTCTATACCTGTATCATATACGCGACACGACTTGTACAACATCTGGAGGTGCCTCTGGACGGGAGCATGAGCGTGCAAAACTTCACAGGATAACCATGGCATTTGTGGCATCTTCCAACCTTCACTAGCCGTTCGCACCGTCAGCCAATTCCGACGGCTCGAGCTTACCGCAATAAACTGAACCAAACACGGGGCTAAGCAGATCCGCCGATGACATCATCTGACCCACCAAGAGGTAAATAAATCTTTGTGTGACCCCAGACGCCGACAGTAATCTGCAGCGCGTATGCATAGCTTCAAAGCCCCATGAGCTGAGGTACACACGTCGTAAGCGACGCTGAGAATAGCTCGCTGCACGTAGCCGCGCCCGGATGCCATCTGAAACGGGCCATAGCCGCGCACCGACCGCTTTCATTTGACTACTTCACGTCTCAGTCTCGCGTTTGCTGCTGTGCACACCACTACAATGGGATCCACCGCAACAACATCATCTCAACATACGCCATCTCGAACTTCTTCATCCCCACCAAAGTCCCTATATTCGAGCATCGTTTGAAAATCTTGATGTAACACTGGTCTTCTAATACCAGACTCATAATGGCGCCACCCAGACGAACAAGATCATCACCTACCATCACGAGTCTCATCAACACCATCACCAAGAACTGGAGAATCAAATTTGTGCATGAATGTCTGCCAAAGGCACTGTGGCCCAACAAGCAATTCGAAGCTCGTCAATGGGGCACCACTATTCTCACGCTCCTGAGTCAAATATCGACCATACCCACAGCCACCATCCCCGATTTCCGATCAAAAGTACGAAGCGCAATCAAGGCACGAAAAGAAGGAAATGGCTCGACAGCCACGAGTATGCAATGTGTGAAAGCTCAAGACCTGCAAATGGTTCTGTTCCGTTACGCAAAAGATGCAGAGGAAGCCCCAGAACCAGCAGATTCCGTAGTCCTCCAAAAGGAAATTGCCGCCACCAAACCTCCAATCCACCCTCGACGTGGCCCCATGCCCAAAACACCAAAAACGCCCGCTTTGGAAACCGGCGACGATGGCGACGACGAGGAAGAAGACGAAGAGGTACCCTCCTCTGAACCCCTTGCAGGCGGAAAATACCAGTACCTCACGCATGTACGTCCCGTAAAAGTCAATCTCAACCCCGCGGCCTCAGCGGTTCGGAAACCTCTAGTCGCAAGACCTGCTTTACGAGGCAGGAAACGCGCCCGTAATGCCGAAGAAAAGGAAAACAGCATCCCCGATCCACGTAGAGCCAGCAAACCAAATCTGGTGCATTTAGATCCCGATCCCAGATTACCAGACGATACGGGGTTTCTATCTGACCTCGACCCTGGTACCCTGGCAACACGGAAGAAAAAGCGCACGAAACGGCTTTCCAGACTACAGGTCCAACGCGTGCGTATCCCACACTGGCAGCGGGATCCAGTGCCCACACCACTTGAAGCCCCTACTTCAGCGCGAATTCAAGAGGAGATTGAGGCCGAAAAAGAGAAGCCAGATGGTGGGGAGGAGACGGATGCGAGTTTGGAACTGGCCAGTTTGCCAGAGATACCGGAGTCCGTGACGGTAGCGGAGAGGAGGCAGATGGAAGAATTGAAGTTGAGGATGGAGAAGAGGGTTTGGAGAATCAGGGTACTGAGAATGAGAGAGAGAGAGGGGAAGGGTAGTGAGGTGGTGGGGAGAGGGGAAATTGATGGGAAGATGGAAGAGGAAGCGGATGAGCAAGTTGATGAGGAGGTTGATGCGGATGGGGATGTAGTGATGTCTGGGAGGGTTTTGAGGAGGAGGAAGGGGAGGTAGGGGATTGGAATATATATATCCGCATTGAGAGATGAGGTCACTACGGTATAGTGGTGGATCCTAAGACACATAAGCGCACTTGAATTGTTGTACATTGTTCATAGTTGATTCGTTGTGCTAAGTAAACGTCTAATTCAAGGTTTGGCTCTAAAGCACTGCTATCAAAATTTCTAATTTATACTTTGCTCACCATGTTTCCTGACTAACCACAACTTATTCATCACAACTATTACCTTCATCCCCCCATGCATCTCTGCCACTCTAACAAGCTACTCTCTACCCCTGCTATTCTTACAATACGCCCTCACCAACTCCCGATGCCTCTATGCTCTATCCTGTGCAGCTTCGAGTTCCAGTTTTTAAACCGCAATACGATATTTTATTTGTGTATTGGTAGGCTGAGATTTGGGGTAGATGGGTGGAAGGGTGGTTGTAAAGAAGAAGAAGAAGAGCCGATCAAGGAGAAAAATACCCCTGCCTTAGAAGGGGTTCACAGGAGAGGCTAAAGCAGCACATGTTTCCTTCTTGGATGTGAGATCTATACTTCCCTGCTCGCTTTGATCACAGGGCAAATTGTTGACATGATCGAGCTGGGTGAAATAATTGCGGTGATTAAGATGGCTACAGTGGCGAAACAATTGCAAGATAACCTACTATCGGCTAGGTCCTTTTGTTTCTCGAATCGCGTCACGCAGTGCGTCATAACTTGCTTGAATGTGCTTTACGCAGTGATGATTTCTAACTTCCGAGGTGCTTATTGAGTGGCTGCGCTTAGTTCTACGAGATGTCACATTCGATTTGTGATATCTGTTTGCTATTGTGAATAGGTTTGCTTTATTTTTGCATCTCTCTTGTTCTTAGGTGGATAGTGCTGCATACACTGTGTGGCTCTCGTAGAGGAACAAAGACTTTAAGAAATTCCGACTGGTTGATATAATCAGCCTGTCTCCACTTCCCTTATTGCATTCGCTCTTAATCAGTTCTCTCTTCGAGTTCCTAGCCAAGCATCAAATTCCCGCCATTTGTATTAGAAGTTTAATCTAATTACCATTAGATTCCTCGTTCATCGTTTATTTACTATCTTTCCGTATTCACGGGATGCTGAACGTGGTTCTCTTTTTTTATTTCCCTGTATCCTCATTTTCTCTTGTATGGCCTATATAGCTATCGTCACATCTTCCATAGTAACCAGCGTCGAAGGGTCCTAGGCCTCAATTAGTGCAGTCCTTTCCCACAACCGCGAACAATGCATTGAAAAGGCCACGGTAGCCATGCGAGGTTTCTATAGCGGGGATTTTGCATTGATCAACGAGTCGTGGCGATAAGGGCTTAGGATATGACGCTGCGAAGGGAAAGACAAAGCGCTCGTCTTCATCATCGCGAAACGACCGTGGGAAGGGGAATAGAAGATATTAAACAATGTTAGCTCTGGAGGATGTATCGAGATAGCTAGATATGGAAGGTTCCAGAACGGCAACAAGGTCCCAATTTCCCTACATTGCTAGATCAGAGTGTAGCCTCTTTACTTTATTTGACCGAGGAATAACAACTAGCACTCAAACAAGGTATCATTTGTTTAATCATAAAATAGGCTGGCGCACATACAGAGAACAGTTAACAAAGTCAACACTAAAGAGAACCAGAATGCAGTTAGAGCCTGACCGCCCAAGGCCACGAAAAGAACGAAGAATGAAAAAAATAACTAAGATACTTGTTAGATTTGGGTGACTGCTGTGAATAAAGTACTCTCGCGTTGTCACAGTCAGACGTGCTGCATCGGACTGTTCAGTAGCGGAATGATTTTTGCATGTAGTATGGTGTACACTGGAAGACACCGCGAGATCCGCATAAGCACATAGATGCTACGCGTGGTGTCAAGTTGATAATATGGCGTTTTCTATCAGGAGTTTTGAAATGAGCCTATCTCTTGATAAAGATGTACGGGAAGATTGGGCTACACCAGGCCACTTCGGTTCGAGTAGCTCCGATTCAAAGTCGTCCCCAACGTCACGACATCTCCACCACTTTTGTAAAAATATACCAAATTTTTTTCAAAGTTTGCTATTACACTTTTCCGCCCTCTGAATTCATAGTCAACTCATATAAGACGCTGACATCCCAAGATTGTACATGAGACAGATTTCACTCTAAACTACAAGACCTGGCCTCTAGCAAGGTTTCGCAGTAGCTAATTTCACGGTATGATTGTCTTCACTATGATTCTATATACTCGTATAGTATTCACTGAACATTATCAAGAACAGCAATCACTCATTCACAAGAGGCCTGTATCTAACATCGTTCATCAACAACACTATCTCACTGACACTGTTCATTCACA
>Ga0265797_10003191_pt1 | contig 26587 bp, 29 predicted proteins | sample P2T30metagenome_FD_192433 | JGI IMG/M metagenome (GOLD analysis project Ga0265797, IMG submission 192433) | Plant litter microbial communities from East Loma Ridge, Irvine, California - P2 T30 | ecosystem: Environmental > Terrestrial > Plant litter > Unclassified | place: USA: California... | reverse complement strand
GCTCAAGATGAGCCCGCACACACAGCAAGATCTCATCACTGGAGAGTGGGATAGGAGTTATAGCCGCGAGAAGGCGGCGTATCCTTTGTCCTACTTGAAGGCGAAGAAGTTCTGGCCTAGCGTTGCTAGGTTGGATGATGGTAAGTCTAAATTCATGGTTTCTATATTCAGGTGCATCAACTAACGATATGACAGCATACGGCGACACAAACCTCTTCTGCACATGTGCGCCTGTTGAGGACGAGGACAGCGACATCACCGGTGCCGCGGCGCCTACCCCTACCTAGATGCCTGCAATAACACGGCAAACAATAGTGGGGTACTTCTTTTCTCAGGTTCTTCTTTTGCATCAGGGTGTGGGGCTCTTTTAGGAGCTTTTCTTCAACAAGCACCCTAGCGTGGGTGTTCCGGCGTCTACACTACATCACCATGGGTTCAACACTTGCTGGTCGATGGATCTTTTGCTTTTCGATATGATTGGGCGGTTTATGATGCATATGTGGCGTTTCTAGGCATAGATGGGTGATGTGATATGATAGGAATAGGAATGAGACGATGTGTTCATGATGCAACAAAATGTATTGAAACAGTTGCTGTGATGTGTACGATACGCTGGGAGGTATCACAAACGGTTTCGGCAACTTTCAGAGGCGCATGCGGGCTCGGTAGACTGCGGGTAATACTGACGCTAGCTTGACTGCGTATGTATAACTGTCCTCGTCAAGCTGTTCAACTGCTTCTCTAGTACATTATCCATTTTCATATACCTACAAAACAATCTAGAATGTGGGCCATGGTCTGACCAAAAACTAAGTCACTCATGTACCATGGCTGCTCGGGCTCTACGTCTTTTCAAAAACACGCAGACTGAACTGGTTGAATATGATTTTTTGTCCTCTTCTCTCAAAAGCAGCTTGCTATTGATATCATTGTGTCTTCTTCCGCCTGTTCCCAATACCTCCAAATCAGGTACCCATATGTTTCATGTGCTTCGCCGACTCAAGACGAAAGGACAAATCTACGATGGCTATTCTGTCTCTGTCATCTTCTGCTGTCCTCACAACAATAAAGCAAAAACAATACGATTTCACATTCATGTATTACTCGGAATGCAAAACTGGAACGACACTTCACATGTGCTCTGCTGGTAGAATCCGCCACATGTGAACAGCAAAGTTGTTCGTTCTCTCATTCTCCAGGTACAATCCTGCATCCAAGCCATGTTCTTGATGTTTCGAATGTCAACCTTCTAACATGTATGGGTGCCAACGGGCTGCAAAAGTACAAGTGAAACGCTTATGACTATCAAGAAGTGTTGTCTTCTGAAGAACCAAACTTACAAAACGAGAAAGCAAACATGCATGTGGGCAATAGCATTGTGGAGAAGAGCATATGCCAGCGCTGCTACGAGCCATATAAGTGTCCCATGGATATGCGAATATGGGAAATGACGGCAAAATCTTGATCCAAACTTTAAAAACATACTAGATGACGGTATAGCGTGTACTTCTTTCTGTATGCAGCTTAATTTTCGTCCGGTGTACGAAGCCAGGTCGCGACAGACAGTATAAAGTCATCGTTCTATATGCGCTCTCTCTCTTCCCTCATAACTAACCACTTACACAAGTTATCCCAAAGGTATTGGATGACCAAGGAAATGAATCACCAAAATTGATCGTGGCTTTTGCCATGAGTGCGGCATGACGCGCCGTTTCAGAATGCCTGTACGAATAGCTCATGTGTCCTTTCTCTCACTCTTTTGCTCAGACTCTGTTAGTTAGGAAATTTTCGTAGCGATTCGGATCAACAAATCTTAACGCTCAAGGATTGAATCCAGAACGGGAAGGTGGATAGAGCCGTTTCTCAGAACAGCTAGAACGCGGCGCGGATAGAGCCGCGGTCGACACTGCCACCATGGACCCCAGACTAGCGGATTTATCCCTCAACGTCTATCATTCGGCCACGAGCGGGCTTTTGAGTTACATTAACTTGCTCTGTATAGCACGAGAACTTGGCGGAACAAGGTTGATATCACCCACTCAAGGACTTGTTCTGCGCCACCACTGAATCCACTGTGCCAGCGCACTGTCAAAAGACAGACCTTCATCACACCAACATCGTCTTCGACCGTTCTTCGCACCCACATGACAACCTTTCATCCCTTTCCCCGTCTACCATACGAGCTGCGGATGCAAATATGGGAAGCGACAGTTGAGCCTCGCGTGGTAAACTTTGAGTTTATCTATCAGCGCAGATGGAGAATACCTCCCGAACGACCGACTTACATCAAATCTTCCACACCTGTGCCCGCCGTGCTTCAGACCTGCCAAGAAGCACGAAATCATGGATTGTACCAGAAGCGTTTCTCGGAGATTGCTATATCGGGGCACGGCGCGCAGTAGGTATTCATTATGTACTCTGACATGCTTCCTATGCTAAAATGCTATGCAAAAATGCAGATACGTGTGGGTTAATCTCGGCATGGATACCATCGACATCGGAGAGTCCATGTTTGAAAGTTTCAAGCCGGTCGCTCCGCTCATTCACCGACTGAAGTTTGCACGTGAAATGCAGTCAGAGTTCTTCTACCATTCGGAAGTTCGAGAGGTTCAGGACTTTGTCAATGCGAAGGAGATTTGGATCGTGCCTCTAGACGGCCTAAATTCATGTGTCGGAGCCACGGAGGAACATTATTGGCCATGTGGGAAAGACAATGTTTTCTATATTGATCCTGATAATCCTGAACGAGTTTTCGTAGGTAGTGATGGAGAAGATGAGATTGACACGCTCTATGGGCCAGTGGAACTGTATCAGTAGGCATATGTGCAGCGTCGTTTACTTGTTCAGTGCATGCTAGGATCGAAACGTCAACATAGAAATATATATCGATATTACTTCTTTATACCATCATAACACGTCTCGACATGCTGTTTCCTTCCCCAACCAATCACCATGAATCATTGGTAGCCACTCAGTAACAGTCGCTCTTTCTGGACCTTTTCACCGCGGTGCGATCAACCCTCGGATCTAGCGCATTCATCAGGTCGCTCTTGTGAGGATTCGTGGTCGACTTAGGCCCCCTCTTCATCGTCTTGGGTCCAACAATGGGGGCAGAGGGATCGACTTTTGCTTCTAGAGACCGTAGTGTATCAGCCACCCTTTCACTTGCTATCTGACATGACACCAATAGCTGCAAGCTACTTCAGCTTTTGGAACGAGAACTTACGGCTTCTTCGGCGTGACTGGCGAAGTAGCTCATCGTCTGAGTCGGGTGAATATCTTCCCAATTCTGACTGCGATGGATTCTCGTAGCGTGCATCGTATTGGGACATAGGCTCTGTAGTAGCGCGGTTTGGCTGATGGTATTGCTGCGAGTCAGCATCCCGCTCGAGCATGTTCAGGATGCTGCTTTGGTGTGTGGGTTTTGGTTGATGGTATGATGGGTCGGGTTGGCTATAGCCAGGGCCACGAGCGGACACTTCGTCTGTGAGACGGGCTGTCGCTTCTTCAGGAGGGTCAAGCTTCTGAGCAGCCTCAAGACCGGATGCGCCACTGATCGAGCTGCGGAGATGGTGGATGTTGGGGTGGTCAGCGTACTTCATCGATTCTTCATCAGGCCCAGCAACGAATACGGGATCGAGTTTGTTTGCAGCCTCTAATCCGGATGAACCGCCGATCGAGCCTCGGTGTTCATGGGGAGGATTTCCCCCATGTTGATGTTCGTGTGGCGGGTGCCAGGCCTCGTCGAACCCTTTCGAGGGCTGCCATCCGAAGTCTTTCTCGGCTATACTTCATCAGCCCCGTCTCGGATAGCATATTGTACGGGAGAGTATTATGAAGTATTCGTGGTATGTGTAGTCCAGAATGTTGAATCTCACCTGTACCATCAGTCTGCGTCGTGGGAAGCGAAGAGCGAAGAAGAGCTGACATGTCAGCGAGAGCAACAAAGTGAAGGAATCGGTACGAGGAAAAGGGTATATTGATGTTAAAATGCGCAGTGTATCGCCTATCTACGTGTCTCGTAGCCCGTACCGCCAACATTCGATGTAGGATCAGCGCGATGGTCAACATCCGAGTCGAAGCGCGGGTCAAGCTTGTTACCAACGTTGGTCGAGTGCGGTCCAGCATTTGTTGAGCCGGTCGCAGTTCCCCTGTGGTCCATGTCCGAGTCGTACCTGGGGTCGACCTTGTTGCCAATGTTTGAGTTGTGCGAGCCGTAGTTTGTGGCTGTGGTGTTGGTCGTGTTCATGCGTTCGCGGTGGGCATCAGTGTCGGCAGGAGTGACACCAGCGTCGGCAGGGTGGCCTCGGTAGCCTCGATCCCACTCGTCGACTCCCTTGTTGGCGATCTCCTGGTTCTTGGTTGCGCTCGCCTTGTCGCCGCTCGCGTCATCGACTATGGCCATGGCATTGCCGCGGATGGCCTCGCCAGTTCCCTATGAATGTTAGTACGATTCGATGTCAAGATAGTCCCAAGGGACGGGTTGTGCAAACTTACGTGGACCATACCCACGCCCTTGCGGATAGAGTCGCCAAGAGTCATGTTGGAGGTATATGTATTAGATGTATGTGTAGGTGATAGCCAAAAGCTGGTGTAGCTGTAGGGGTATGCGTAAAAGTTGGGGTATCAGGGTATAATATGATTACAGTAATGAGCAGAAAGTTGGGAAAGGTCTGAACATAAGTGCTCGACGCTGGCAGCCGCTGCCACACAACCTGCTTTTGCGATTGACATGATTTGCATTGTTTTCGCGAAGTTTGGGAAAGCGCATTGCGACATAGGCTCGAAGATGTGACGTCATGCCCCGAGTGCAGGATTCGCGGACGATGCCGGTAGGGCTGAGCTAGCCACATCGGGGCCTTTGCGTGTCGAGCATATTCCAATAGGATGCACTTTTACGGTGATATGACATCGATGCTCACTTTCACATGAGCATGTAGAATAGATTGTCAGCACCTTCGATCAAATGATAGTACCGATAGCAAGGAGCTAACTATCACCATATCCTGCGTACTGTACCAATCAGCCCACGCTGTAACATACTGTATCCAAGCACTTTGAGCATAAAAGTCTTCAAACCTCCGATCCAATCACACCATGTGATCTTACTACAACCAAGTTGCATCGAGACAATCATCAATCACTATCTATCACTCCATACATACGTTTTCGAAACACTCTTTACATTGTATTTATCAAAATGTAACATCCGACGTCTCCATTTTACAGTAGAAAATTGCATAGCAAGGCGCATCAAGGTTTTAACCAGATAGTAAAAGAAGCTGCAGCGAGAAAACTGAAAAGTGATGGGGAGTTTGTGTTCTCCTGAGAAGGCAGTTGTAATTATCATCAACACCTATGTCTAAATTTGCGATTTGCATGTCATCAAAGTCGTGATCGCGACGCGTCCGAGCCGTAGCCGGGTCGCCGCCCTCCTCTCACGCCCATTCGCCAACGCCTTTTCTCCGTTAACCGAGTTCATCTCTGCTTTGGAATGTTGAGACGCTTTTTAGGCCTTGCCAGCAGTGTAGAAGTCATCGAGAGCGACCTTGAGCCTCTGGCTCATGGTGATCTCACCCGAGCGTACCCACACGCGTGGGTCGTAAAACTGTATCAGTGATCAGCCATGATACTTCCAATGCGGCAATATTGATCGACTTACCTTCTTGTTGGGCTTGTCCTCGCCGTCTGGGTTACCAACTTGAGTGAGGAGGTAGTCCTAGAACAGGAAGTCAGTATATGTCTCATGGCCATCCCATATAGCCGCAACTCACCTTCTTGTTGAGGACGTAGTCGCGAACACCCGACAAGTAGGCCCATTGCATATCGGTGTCGAGGTTGACCTTGACAACACCGTATGAGATCGCCTGGCGGAAGTCGTCGACAGAGCTGCCGCTGCCACCGTGGAATACGAGGAAGACGGGCTTGTCATCCTTGCTCTTGACTTGCTCCTTGACGAACTGCTGGTGCTTCTGGAGCAATTCAGGGCGGAGCTTGACGTTACCAGGCTTGTAAACACCGTGGACGTTACCGAAGCCAGCGGCGATCGAGAAGTACTGGGAGACCTCGCTCAAGGTCTTGTAGATGTCAAAGATGTCTTCAGGCTGGGTGTCTAATTGTGGGTGTACGAAGTTAGTGTATGTCTCACAGGCAGTTCGTACAGGCACACTTACAGAGCGAGTTGTTGTCAACATCCTCGTTGTTGACACCATCCTCTTCACCACCGGTGATTCCAATCTCCATCTCCAAGAATTGCTTCATGGGAGCAGCGCGCTGGAGGTACTTCTTGGTGGTCTCAATGTTCTCCTCCTTGCTCTCCTCTGAGAGATCAATCATGTGGGAGCTGAACAGCGGTACGCCATTTGCCTTGAAGAACTTCTCGTCCTCGTCGAGCATGCCGTCCAACCAGGGCAGAAGCTTCTTGGCGCAGTGGTCGGTGTGCTGCAGATTTGAAAATACGAAGTCAGTGTATGTCTCACATGCATTTCGTATAGGCACAACTCACGAGAACAACGGGGATACCGTATGCGGGCGCAATTGCGCGGATGTAGTGAGCACCGGCGATGGCTCCCTGGATGGAAGCGCTCTGGTCCTTGTTGTCGACGCCCTTTCCGGCGAAGTATGCGGCACCACCCTGGCTCATTTGCTAGGAAGACGGGTTAGCCTTGTGCGCGACCACGGTCCGATGGCAGCTCAACATACGAGGATGATGGGGGACTTGGCATCGCGGGCAGCCTCGAGGGATGCGACGACGGTGGAGGAGGAAGTCACGTTGATCGCGGGGATGGCGTATCCCTCGGATTGTGCGTGCTTGAAGAGGTTGTAGACCTGGAGTATGTCAACTGCTTGCTCGAGGCAAAGGCGAGAATCAATTCGCGTACATCGTCACCGTAGATGACACCAGTCCTGAGGTAATGGTTGTTAGCTTCAGCTCATGATCATGCGAGCGGGGTCCATGTAACCTACTTTCCCTTGAGAACCTCGGAAGCTTGAACCATGTTTGCGATTGTAGTTGGTGTTTGTTGGGGTATGGGTATGTGTTGGATTGTAGAATTCAGAAATTGGGATTGTGAAAAGGTGTAGGTGTAGTATGGAGAGAGAAGTTTGCGCCGTGTTGAGAGCTATCTAGTTAAAGTTCAAACATGGTAGTGGGGTTGGCGGACCACAAAAAACAACCCCGCTAATGACCGCAGCAGTGACGCAGCTGCTGGTTTCGCGCCAGCTTCCCTCACCAGCCCTACCCACAGCGCATGGTAAAAGCAATTCAAACCCCACGAATTTTTCCATTTGTGAGATATGATACGTTGACTGTCGAATTTTGTCATTCCTGTGTATCGCACAATGGCCTCACTCAACCATTTGGCTCGCATCCGTGGGAGGGCGCATTCCATCATGCTCGTTTGGTCTGATACACGATGATGCTTCACGGCCGCGCTCTGAAGTCATGGCGGGGCCGCTTTGGCTCGGCAGCGCGGAAGTAAAGTGGACTGTCTTTTCACCTTAGCTCGGTGAAGCATCATTGCAATCCACAGGTGACATGTTGTCCGAGTCTCGCCGCAAAACGCTATCTCGCCTTACGCCTCGAATTACCGAGCCAGCCACTTCTTCCATGTTACTCAGCTCCGTCTAGAGCATGCAAGGTCCCACCAATGAAGTCACTCTGATGATGCGGGACAAGACATATGCGCCATATCGTGATCATAATTGAGGTGTTGTTGAATTTTTCCGATATGCGGAAATGCAAATGACATGGATGGCACAGGTATATCTTTACAGCGAGGCGGAGGAATCCTCGGAAGGTGAGGTTCTGGGCCTCTCCAGATGTCCGGAAGTTGGGGTCTACGATATGTTGCGGCCAGTTAACCAAGCCTCATGATTCCGATCCCTTCGCTCTGATCCGAATATTCCTCACGATAGGTTCCTCTACGCCGGGTAACCGTATCTCGGCCTTGAATGTGCCCAGCTGCTTGACACGCGATGTGTCGCCCTCCTCGTGCCCTGAGAGGAACTTGACGTCTGCCTCATTCAGTATCACGCGGGCCGCCTCGTCGTTGTGCGCCAGCGCTCCCTTTATAGTGGCCACGAGATCGGTGCTTGAGACAGAGCCGTAGATAGCATCTGCAGACGCCTTCTTGCCCATCGCCGCTGCAGTCAAAATGTCTGCTGCACCAGACGCACCCATGCGCCCGCTCGATGGGCTGTCTTGCTCGATTCGCTGGCGGTAAAAGTCGATCGTGGGTGGTACAAACGCATCGAGGAGCTCCATGGATCGCTCAGGCTGTTCTCGTCAGTATTGGTGGTTACAACGACCAGACACGGGACATACGCTGAGCACATCGATTTCAATCGGCCGTACATAGTGTTTCGGCTGCTTCATGAAGTCGACCTCCTCTTCCTCCGCCTCCTCCAGGTTCAGTCGTACGCCATATGAGAAGTCGCGGCCCATGTCCACATCCTGCGCCTTGAGCTGCTTCATTTGGGTAGCGGGAACATAGTCGGCGACGCGTGCGGGGAACCATCGGTTACGCATGAGAGAAGGGTTGAGCGGGACATATGAGCCTTTGTAGTATTAGCCATGTCGAACTGGTGTTTGTTGTGACCACTTTGACAGCTTCAAGGGACTTGCAAAGGGCACATGTCAAACTTCTGCAGTAAATGCATCGTACCTGCGCGACCGAATCTTGGCACATCCTTTAGTAGCTTCACGACAATGTTGCGCTCTGCCTCTTTCGCCTTCTTTGAGATGTTGCGGGTCTGCTGCGACGCCGAAACCCCCAAATTTTGCCGCGTCACTCTCCGTATACACGACGTGCACTGCGGGAGCAGCGTCGAGGTCCTTAGTGAAGCCATTGGGCGTGTCGTGGTGAGGCGTGCTTAATTTCAGGAAAAGTGCAAGACGTCCATCAGATGTGGAGATCCTTGCGACGGAGGGCGGAAGGTGCCAATGGCCGGTGCTACTTGCCGTAGGCTCGGCATACTTTGCGCCCGCCTCACGAGCAAACGACAGATGACGGCCAGCGCGATATCCCAAGCTGGGCAGCAGTCAGACCATGGCTGATGCGGTAGTCAGCCATACTCTACGCCCTATCCATAGCATTTTCGCAGCACAACCTTAGCACGACCGAGCACAGCGTCCGCGACACCGTACACGACCCCAGATCCTCCATCCAATCCCGCGGTAGCGGGAGTGACAGGCGCCGCAAGATGCCTGAGAAGCCCCTCACAATTGCAACCTACGCCGCAGGAGCCTCCCTCGCTGCCATTACCCTGGTCTACGTCTTTGGCCCGACGTACTTTCTCGACGACGATGCAAATGCAGCTAGCAGTAAGAAGAAGGGCGTAGTGGGTCTCAGCAATGCGGCCAACGACTGCTTCATCAATTCTGTGCTGCAGGCGCTTGCCGGCCTGCCAGACTTGCGCATATATCTCATACGAGAAACGCACAGGCGCATGCTCGATGGACCAGAAGTTTATGATGTGGACCCTGAAAGGTTGAATGCCGAGACAGGGACCGCAAGGCCCGCAAAGCTACAGGGCCTGCAGAGAGGCATTCTGACCCATGGACTGAAGGACATCCTCGACAAGCTTAACGAGCGGCCCATATACAAGAAGACCATCTCTCCGCAACCTTTTATTCGGTCGCTCGAGCATGCATTCGGAACCCGGATCAGCCGGCAACAGCAGGATGCGCAGGAATTTCTCCAGATAGTCACTGAGCGCCTGTGCGACGAGTATCACGCTGGCGGAAAGGCCAGGCGACAGGCTACACGGTCAGGCATCACCATCACAACTGGGGACGGCGCATCAGAAAGGAGAGAGGTTGAGCAACAGTTCGGCGCGGCACCGCCTGAAGGTTCTGGTAGTGATGGTGTCGAGGAAGAGCTGGGAGAGGACGAAGCACCCGCAGATGAGGAAGGCTTTCCGTTCGAGGGCAAGATCGAATCGCAGATTGAGTGCGAGACATGTCACTTCAAGCCGAAGCCTACCGTGTCGACCTTTGTCACCCTGACCCTGAACGTACCGCAAGCCTCTTCCACCTCACTCAACGCCTGTCTTGACGGAATGCTCAAGGTTGAATACATCGACGATTTCAAGTGCGAGCGCTGTCGGCTAGAGCATGCGCTCAGGAGCAAAGATCATGAGCTTTCGCGAACCACTGACCCAGATGCACAATCGCTTTTACAATCAGACATCGCCAAGATCCAACAAGCGTTGGAGGAAGACCCTGAACAGCCGCCTGAAGGTGTCGAGCTTCCGGATACCAGCCAGGCACCCAAGCGTCGCATATCGCGTCACATGTACATCTCGCAGTTTCCCAAGGTTCTTGCGATACATCTGTCGCGATCAACATTCGCCATCGGTGCTGCCTCGACGAAGAATATGGCCAAGGTCGCCTTCCCTGAAGCTTTGCCTCTGGGTGGGCTATTAAGTCGCAAAAACTACCGTCTTCTTGGAATGGTCACACACAAGGGCAGTCACAACAGCGGTCACTATGAATCCTTCCGCCGTCAAGTGCAGCCTCTCCCATTCTCCACAAATGCGACGCTTGGTACTGAAGGCGCGTACAGTCGCCAAGCCAGTCCATACCCGTCCGCAGCACCGTCAGTAGCACCTTCAGCTATGCAAAGCCCGCGGATCTCAGCACTTAATCTCTCCAATACCGTGGACCGCGGCTCACCAGTCCCATCCACACCCACACTGAACTCTCCTTCGACACGGTCGCTATCTTCCCAAGATACTATACCTTCTTCATCAAGAGGACCAGCGCCGACTTCCGCGCCGCGGATGCATGACTCTGACCCACTGCAAACGATACCATCCTCTACCGAGACAGGAACTGGCAGCGATTCTTTGTCACGCACTAGGAGTGTCAGGTCGCTAAAGGAGCGCGCATCAGAGAAAGCGTCATCGATAAAAGAGTCAAACCCTCTGCGACGAAAGTCGAAGAAGACAAGCAACAGGTGGTGGCGTATAAGCGACGATAAGATCAAGGAGAGCAAGACGTCCGAAGTCTTGAACATGCAGAAGGACGTATACTTGTTGTTCTATGAGCTGAACAAGGTTTGACCCCGGAATAGATGGCTATTGTACAGACAGTGGCGGGTATGCGACTCTGCATCTCGAAGTTACCAATGGTGACAGTGTAGTGGAAAAGCTTGTGGTAGATATCACTCGATTTGAAAGCGAGACACACGAATGAAAGATGTGTGACATGATGCAATTAAACTAGTTCAAGTGATCGACAACACCTTTACTCTTAATTTTTCTAGGACCACCTACGATACTCATGCGCCGCGAGTACTACGTTGCTGGAGTGGCTTTATCAGCAATGATCTCATTGGCCAACGATACACGTGGCGTTCTTCACCCAACGGTAACTACCAATCGTGACAGTGCCTAGCCTGCAATGCAACAACATCAATGCTACGCTCGTAGTCAAACCTCACCTCCCCCTCATTTGTGTTGTCCGGTCACCAAAAAGAGCAATCGCCGCGCAGACCTGTTAGTCGTCCGGTCCTCCGCACCGTCTAACACGTATCGCATTCCAACGGGCTGAAGGAAGTTGTCAAACACATAAGATACGAGTACGGTTGACTTGGTTCCGACGTTGTTTGCAGTACATTAGTCCGACCCAATCCATATCAATAGCTGGAGGGATATTAGCCATAGCGATAGGTTCCTACCCTGCACCCGTTACTAGTACCTTTTCAAACCAATATCTACTCGCTTCAACACAGCTTTTGTCAAAACATCAGCAACATGCCAAGCCTCGAAGCAGATGAGACAGCTTTCCTCCGGGCCGTGGGAAAGCAGACCTTTACGAATCCACCTCGCGTCCTCATCATTGGGGCAGGAAGTCGTGGCACTGCCTACGCTGAAGCCGCGCTTTCTTCAACAAATTCTATCATCGCGGCTGTATGTGAGCCCAGTGACTACAAACGCGGTGAATTTGGTCGCAAATTCATATGGGGCAGTAGGAATGAAGCCACTGGCAACCAAGCATTCCGTAGTTGGAAGGACTGGAAGGAGTATGAGGTGAAGAGAAGAGAGCAAGAAAGAGCTGGTCACGACGTAGACAAAGGCGTCAATGCAGTGTTCGTCTGTGTACTCGATGAGTTGCATGAGGAGGTCATCTGTGGTATCGCTGACATGGGCGTACACATCTCGTGTGAGAAACCGATGAGTACGAGGTTGGACAGTTGCATGAGGATGTACAGAGCACTCAAGGCCCCCAACGGCGAAAGCAACGCCAAGGAAACGATCTTCGGCATCTGCCACGTCTTGCGCTATTCGCCGCATAACATGTTACTGAGACATCTGGTGCTTGAGAAGGACGTTATTGGGGATGTGCTGAGCATCGAACATGTCGAGCCGGTCGGCTGGTGGCATTTCTCACATAGCTATGTGAGGTATGATCAACCTGACCACTCCTTCTAGAGTTTAGTACTAATAGAAACAGGGGAAACTGGAGGAAAGAGTCAAAGACTGCACCGTCTTTGCTTACGAAGTCATGCCACGATATCGATTTCCTCATGTGGATGCTCTGCTCACCTGGCCCGAACGCGGATAATGCGACACCTCACCTTCCTTCATTAATCACCTCTACAGGGTCTCGCAACTTCTTCCGCAGGGAGCGCAAACCGAAGGCAGCTGGGTCAGCTACGAATTGTCTTTCCTGCGCGCACGAGTCTGGATGCGACTACAGTGCGAAGAAGATTTATCTCGAGAGGCATCTGAACAACGGGAACGCGGATTGGCCAGTCAAGATTGTGAACCCAGAGATCGAAGATATCTACAAGACTATGGGGAAAGAAGCAGCTGGAAAGCAGCTTCTCAAAGATCTGGCTGAAGACTACAGCGTCGACACTCCTACCAGCGAAGTAGAACAACGCCCATGGTTTGGGCGATGTGTCTGGGAGTCAGATAACGATGTTTGTGATGACCAGATGGTCACTATCACCTGGGATGACGATTCCATTGCAAAAGACGACGATGGCCTACCTTTACTATACGGTCGCGGCGCAAAGACAGCGCAATTCCACATGATCGCTTTTACTGAGAAGCAATGCGAACGGCGAGGTCGTATCTACGGTACCAAAGGCGAGATTGAGTACGATAGCACCAACATCAAGGTTCACGACTTCTCCACAGGGCAATCCAAAACCCATAGTCCCCATCTTGCAGGCGGTGGTCACGGCGGTGGTGACGAAGGACTTGCGCGACAATTCCTGATGGCGGTCAACGCTGTCGACGCTGGCGCCATGCCTGCGTCAGACGCTCAGCGACAGTACCTCGGATGCAACCTTGAGGAGGCGTTCCGCAGCCATGCCATGGTTTTTGCGGCCGAAGACGCTCGAACGAAGCGCCAAGTGGTCGACTGGAAGAAGTGGTGGGCCGAGTCGGTGGAGTCTCAATTACACCAGCGGTACGTGGCATGCGTAAGGGATGATGACAGTTCAGGCCAGCAAGGAGAACACGGAGGGTAGATTCTATCGGTCGCCGAAATTTGCGGCAATGTACAAGGGCGCCTAGATCAAAGCATGACATCGGATGAGGCTCTTGCGAAGCTTGTGAAACCGAGATGAAGGCTGCCAAACCTCGCGCCAATCCGCTGTCAGCGCTCGATGAAGCAATTCTAGCCCCAGGCACGTTTGACAGTTAATCTCCGATTTCAGGCAATTAACGGCCTTTTCGCAGCCGGTTTCGTCCCGTCTGGGCTATATTTGGTGACCATGCCTGCGACTAATATCTCCCCTTAGGGTAAACATGGGCGCTTAATAGACTATGAGGCTCAAGGAAGACGATGGGTAGGGCTGGGAATTTTCTCCACGAGAGCGTTTCCGGGTGCAACGTTTGGGAGTATGGGCGCTTGGATTGGCAGATGGATTTGGGGCCAGTCAGATTGCCCGGTTCGTGGTACATTGGACGAGAACGACACTCGCGCTGTCTTCGGGAGCGTCCGAACCTCAGTTTGCGCTTTTTCGTAGGCCGAGCTCAAGACGCCGCTGGGGGCTGTGCATGGAGTCGAGTCGCATAGCATGGCAGAGGACAGCGCAGCAGGTGGGCGAGGCCCAAGACCCGGAAGAAGCTTGCTTGACAACAACGCGGTGAACGCGTCGACGTGTGAGCGGTCTAGGAAGCGTGTTATAGTCGTGAATACACTTCTCTCCGCCCATTGTGAGTCACTCGTTCGTGCATGGCGGGCATGCGGGAAGACGCATGTAGCTCCGCAGAAACGAAACGTTGGAGCGTCGTGGTCCAATCATCCCGCTTTCTTCCATCGATGACTCTTAACGGGCTGCAGATGCCCCACGCAACGCGGGACCCAGCACGGACTACACGGCAGGCGCTAAGCGGACAACACCATGGCCGTCCATTCGTCCCTTCGCGCTGCCAACGTCAAACTGCCGCCCCGGCGCCCATCGAGAAAAGTCCCTCAGTGTAGTACTACACACTAGAACTCTGCTATGCGGCGCCGAGGCTGCCGGTTTCATGTTATCCAACCGCCCCATGTGCAGGCGCCTCGCTGGCCCGCTTACCGCTTTCGTATACTTCTTCATAGCTGTAGCCATTGAGAGGCTGTATTTCCATGCCACCATACTACATCGAGTATGCAACGCCTCAAGAATAGCATAGCCAGAGTCGTTCGCTAGCCACGTACTCGCCCAAGCCAAGCACCAGCAGCGCTATGTTTCAGACGCCTTGTGAGGCTCGCATGTTGTAGAAGGATGCTCTGATACTGCCGCCAGACCGCCAGAACGTCTACCGGTCCAACTCCCCGGGTGCTGGCCCTTCGATGGATCGTGTTTCAGATGTTTTAGCGCGAAGTGGGCGTTGGTTCTCGTGTCTCTACGCGGGGAACAGGAAGGATAAGAAGTCTGTCTGTGCCGCAATCCACCAGTCCATCAGCTTCTTCAAGCACTTCATCTAGAGCACTGCCCGACGAGTCGATTGTGTCTCATTTCCTTTTCCTTCCCTAACTTCTGCGTTTTTGTCTTAGACACCTGGAGCTGGACTCTGCTACTAATCGCTATTCGATAATCTCTTCCTGTCTCTATCCTCAGTCTCCACAGCGTAAGTCACTGCTTTTATCCTCTAGCCGAATCATTGGTGCTGATACAACGTAGTCTGGTAGCTTCACATCATTCATCATGTATAGCCGTCAAACAACACCCCCGACTGCTCCTTTCAACTACATCCCGGGCAGTGTCGGCTCGGACGTCACATACTACTCTCAAGCCTCATCACCAGAACCTCAACTCGCTGGTCCTACCCCTCCACGGTCACCAGTTCGGCAATATGGACCTGTTCTCCTCCCCAAGGTCCGCATGCAAGATCAAGTTGCCGAGCCCACCAGTGGTCCCATTAGACATCGCAGGACGACGTCTACCTCATCCAGCATCGGCTATGCCTACAGCCCTTACTCACGGCCAGCCTCGATGGCTCGTCGTGATTCCAGTCCTTTCAACCACAACATCCACAATGCCCACAGCACAATGACATCTCCCGTGTCAACAGCTTCCTCATACGACTTCAACCTCTCTACTCTCAACTCTCCCATCACATTCGCACAACAGCCCGAGCTTGCACGTCGGTCTTCGTACGTCAGCTCGCACTCCCGCTCTACTTCAGCCAACCGAGCCCGCCATGCTCGCGCTGGCTCTGCTGGAAGTGTTGATGAGCAGGTTATCAGCCGATATGGCTTCCCCACCTACCGCAACATGCCCAGCTACGTCACTGCTTCAAGTGCGCCTCAGTCCAACCTGAGCCTCGTCACTTCCCTTCCATCGTCTTACTCTTCGGTTCAAGACATGCCCAGCTTTACCTCCACTTGCACTCAAGACTTTGTTGTCCCAGAGTTCGAGGCGGCGCCGGCTGTGCAGTACCCCTCTTTCACAGATGTCAGTTTTGACAGCTTTCAGCAAGTCCCTGCTACATCGTCTCTGGTCGAGTACCTCTCCTCTACCAACCCCTCCCCATCTCTGGTTCGCCGTGTCACTAGCGCACCACGCGGCATCAACAACCACTTCTGGTGGGACATCCGCAACCTCCGCAGCTGGGAAGATTTCAACATTACCACTATCAAGTCCATCCCCTCGGTCCTTCCTCTTCTTGAGGTCCCAGTCCCAGCCAACTACCTTCCCCAGCCTTGCCGCCAGAACCTGCAACCAGAGAACGAGTCAGCGCTCCAAGACATCTGCACAAACTACTACGCCAACAAGGTCAACGCTGCACTGAAGGTTGCTCAGGGAAACTCTCACATGGTCATGCGCGCCATCAAACCCGTCGCCGGTCAACGCCAACAACCAGAGTTCGTCTCCAACTACCCCTCCGACTATGAGAAGACTCTCTTCGGTGACAGCCGAGGTCGTGTCGTCGGTCTCGTCAAGTGCTACGACCAATGGAACACTGGCATGCGCAGCGAGTCACCTCCAAAGCAAGTTCTCTACCTCCAGGGCCTCGCTCACCTCCACCGCGTCATGCGTGAGCACGGCTGCCGCTACGGCTTCATCATGACCGAGATCGAACTTCTCTGCGTCCGCTGCGGTGGCCCATCCTCCTTCTCCACCCCCGACCCTACAACCGTCAACGCACAAACCGGTGTGCCCATTTATGGTTACTTGGAGACCTCTGCTCCTATTCGTCTCTCAACTTCCGGTTCGCACCCTGAGACTGGCGACATTCAATTGACCGCTGCCCTCGCTCTTTGGTACCTGCACATGCTCGCCAAGGAGAACCCCTTTGAGGGTATGGGCACCTGGCGCATGGACGTCGGTGGCCCTGCCGCTTTGACCAGGCAAAACTTCTTGGACAAAGACACTTGGATTCCTAAGCCGCAGCTTGGCGAGAAGAGGGAGGCGAAGAGGGTTAGGGGTTGGGTTTTCCCTGATGAGCCATTGAGTAAGAGGGAGTGTGGTAAGGGAAAGAGGGGAAAGTCTATTGGTTAATTGGTTGAGTTTGGTAATGGTTATGAGGAATGATGGTATGATGAGATGATGGATGATGGGATGGGATATGATAAAACAGCTGCTGGTCAGCATAAGCTCTCTTTTTGCATTGAGCGGCGTTTTCTTTCTATTGGGCTTTAGCAGCATTACCTGGCGTTTTCTTGATAACACAGCATTTACATGGCGCGATAGTTTTGGGTTAAATATCTCAGTAGTTCAGAAGCAATGGTACTTCTCACCATCAACGCTGTCCCTCATGCTCTGTATGATGCTTGCTTTTGAACTCAAAAACCGGATTGGAGGTCCTTGTCACACCATATGTGCCAACTCCTCCGCCTACTTCTCAACATATTAAGACCGCTCAAGCTCTCAATTCTTATACTCCTTCATCGCACATCTTACCTCGCTTTCTCAAAAATTACCCTTCACCATACCTTACGAAGACGTCTGTCTTCCTGCCTCTAAAAAGACAACACAAACATGCAATATCTGCAAGCTTGCGAGAACTCCAAAAGCAACCCGTACCAGCCGCATGATCATCTTCTCTACCTTCTGGCTCCCAAGAACAACCACGGGTACCGGTCGTGTATTTTGTGCCTCTCGAAGAAGTAGACGGATGCAGATACGTGCATGTGCTGTCTTTTATGAGGGTATAAAACACTGCTCAGCTTTTGAGGAACCTTCTCTTATTTATCACACTCTACTTCTAAAATGCTTAAAACGAACCCAAAAATGCGCTATGGACTTTTCTGCGGTCCAAAAAAGAAAAACCCCCACAACATGCTGTCTGCCTCGTCCCTCCAAAAAGAAAATGGTGTAGAGATTGTAGTATGGAGTGCTTGATGCGAACCGATACAGAAAACAGCATAGCCATGTTTGTAGGAGGGCAGACGACCACAAAGCGACAACAAATCACGCATGATATGGTCGCTTGCTTGATTGCCAACTTCAAAACTCGCTTGACCACTATCATGTTGGCGCTCGTTGTCTCGTCTGTGCGGGATTTGGTCTTCAAAACTGACACGCCACGCTGGGATGTGAATTTGTGCTTGGATCAAAGACTTGATAAATCTTCATGGGTATTAGGTCTCTGACCCTCGACACCGCATCCAACCTTCTATGTGGACAGTGCGGAGATGAGCATATATCTCCGAAATTCTACGACATACACAATCATGCACTTCCGTTCACAGCAAACCTTCACCGGGGCGATTTTCCGTCCCTCCATTCGAAGGGAAAAAGGGCCCAAGACACTGATGTTTGGCTGAAAAACTGCGTGAAAAATCGCAAATCAGATAGTTTTAGGTTTTCGTGTTACTTCATTAACCTTCTTGATTAAAGAGACCGTAATGTTAGCGGAAGATATAAAACACACCTTCAATACTTGGTCTCTTCTCTATACCATCATCTGTATCAACCCCTCCAAAAAAAAATACAGGCTGTTCAACCCATGCTTCCTTCTGTCTTTTCGCTTTTCTCCAAAACGTACTGAATGCAGACATGAGATCAGCCCGTCTTTTCGACAGGATGGTCTTTCCACTTGTACAGCCGGAATGATAGCGCATTGGTATTGGATAAGTATACATAAGGTATATGCCTCACTGATCTTCAGTTCACTATCCAAGTTGTTTGGAATTGATCAAAAGCTGCAACAACTTGAACATGTCATGATATTTTGAGCCAATGTTCGCAACTCGGGCAGAGATGAATGTCGTTTTACCCAGGCCTTCTCTCAATCGACTACATCATTGTAGAACATATCAAGATGATGATATTGTTTGCGCATGCCTATCTCCAGTGAACATCTTTCGGTTGGACCTTGCTCAAAAAGAAGACAAGAAAACTCATGTCCTGGTTATGTGGTCGTATTTGGAGGCGGCGAGCTTCAAGCGTGTTTTTGATATAGTGATGCAGACACTCGGAAATACTTATGATGTACGTGCTGTCCAATCTCCTTGAACATGGTTTTGTCAGTCTCGATCGGTCCCTCATGGCGATCCCTGAATTGTGGCGTGACAGACTTCGCAAACATGCTTGCTGCATAGGCCAGTACAAGCTTCCGGATAAAACTATGGAGGGTGTAAAGACATGGTAGGTCAGCGTCGTAGTACGGTTGCGTTTGATCCAGCAGTAGCACTATTTGCCGAAAGGGTCGCGTCGCAGCCGTGGAAGCCGTGCGGAAGTCAGTGCGTCAAGTGGGTAGGGCCCAATATGAGAGCGATGACGCTCTGTTGCTTCGGTCTGAGTCCTTCCTATCGGCAACGATGGAAGTCGGTGGGAAGCGTCGGATGTTAAGTACCTATCCATAAGCCTGCAGGTACCGCTTCATGCCGGCTCAGAGGCCGCTACTCTCCGTCGAAGTAGATGCGCATTGTGGAACATCGGTACCTGGATGGCTGTTGATGTGTTTGGCGATGCAAGGCAGTGTGCTAGAAAACGCGACAGCCAAGGTGGCATGTGGTGATGAGTAAATAGATGCATCGTGGTGGTCAAAGGGCAGGGACAGTGCATTGACCGCCACGTGCGCTAACGATGCTGGGAGGGAAAGCCGCGATTCTGATCCACACAAAATTAACTACTGCCCCTCCATCATCACGTCCCGCACAAGCTGCACAAGCCCGACGAGGCGCAAAATCGAGGGAAAAAGCACGCGTGCCTTTATCCTGACACAGTCCCTCCCGCCAATTCTTACCCCATAACGCTGTTTGCGGGTGCAAAGACAGCAGTAATCTCGCCCGATCCCCCACTGCCACTTCTCACCGCACCCACCACCCTTGGCTTTCTCTAGCCCATCACCAATACTCGCCGCAGACCCTGTCACATACTCGCAACCATGGACGTTGCCGGCCTGCGGGATAGGATCCAGGCGACTCTTGACGCGAACGCCGCCATCAGACAGCAAGCTGAACTCGACCTCAAGCATGTGCGTGTTGAATGCTGGAAGAATGCCTACCAGACGGCAGACTGATAGAAATATAGGCCGAAGAAAAGCCAGGCTTCACCGACGGCCTGCTGAACATCCTCGAGCAGGAACAGAACAACGCCGTGCGCCTGTCGAGTAAGATGCGCCCACGACCACTCTACGCCCGTGGCCTTCATCACTAACGCGTGCCTACAGCCGTCGTCTACCTCAAAAACCGCATTTCCAAGGGCTGGTCGCCTGCCGAAGAATACAGCCAGGCCATCCCCATACCAGAGGAAGAAAAGGCTGCCTTCCGCAGTCGCCTCGTCCCCGTCCTCGTCGCCTCCCCGCCCCAAGTGCGCCTACAGCTTATTCCTACCCTCCAAAAGATTCTCGCATACGATTTCCCTGCCAAATGGCCAGACTTCCTCGACATCACTATACAACTACTGAACGCTGGAAACATCGAGTCAGTCTTCGCTGGTGTCCAATGTCTGTTGGCGATATGCAAGATCTACAGATTCAAGTCGGGAGAGAACCGCGCAGATTTCGACAAGATAGTCGCCATGTCCTTCCCTCAGCTGCTGAATATCGGAAACTCACTGGCTGGTGAGACGAGTTTGGAGGCTGGCGAGATATTACGGACGGTGTTGAAAGTGTACAAGCATGCCATCTACGTAAGATTTTCACTGGCATAGCATATGACGAGTAGCTGACCAGACCATAGTTCGATCTCCCCGCATCCCTCCGCGACCAGCAAGTCATGGTTGGCTGGTGCACACTGTTCTTGACTGTCGTAGGCAAAGAACCCCCAGAGTCGTCTCTCCCCGAAGATCTCGACGAGCGGGAAGTAAATCATTGGTGGAAGGCGAAGAAGTGGTCATACGCAAACTTGAACAGGCTATTCGTTAGGTACATAGAAAGACTATGCATGACTCACTTGGGCGTGGCTAATCACCAACAGGTACGGCAACCCGTCTGCGCTCGGCAAGAACAACGAGATCGACTATACCGAAGTAGCCAAGACCTTCATCACCAACTTCGCGCCCGAGATCCTCAAGGTCTACCTCCAGCAGGTCGAGAAATGGGTTGGAAAGCAAGTCTGGTTGTCAAAGGCCAGCTTGTACTACACGCTCAACTTCCTCGACGAGTGCGTCAAGCCCAAGTCCATGTGGACCCTCCTCAAGCCGCACACCGACAACCTCATCGCCCATCTCATCTTCCCTGTCCTGTGCCAGTCGGATGAAGACATCGAACTCTTCGAGGAGGAGCCACAAGAGTACCTACACAGAAAGTTGAACTTCTACGAAGACGTGACCGCCCCCGACGTCGCCGCGACAAACTTCCTTGTCACGCTCACCAAGAGCCGCCGCAAGCAGACATTCACTGTGCTGAACTTTGTCAACGAGGTAGTCAACCGATATGAGGCCGCTCCTGACAACGAGAAGAACCCAAGAGAGAAGGAGGGCGCGTTGCGCATGATTGGTACGCTCTCTGGCGTTATACTAGGCAAGAAGAGCCCGATCGCAGACCAGGTCGAATACTTTTTCGTCCGCCATGTGTTCCCCGAATTCCGAAGCCCCCACGGTTTCCTTCGTGCTCGCGCATGCGATACCCTCGAGAAGTTCGAACAGCTTGATTTCAAGGACCCGAACAACCTCATCATCATCTACCGTAACATCCTGGAGTCCATGGCTGATCCAACGCTCCCGGTCCGTGTTGCTGCTGCCCTGTCACTGCAACCCCTCATCCGCCACGATGTTATTCGAACCAACATGAAAACGAACATTCCCCAGGTTATGCAGCAGCTACTGAAGCTCGCTAACGAAGTCGACGTTGATGCCCTTGCCAACGTTATGGAGGACTTTGTCGAAGTTTTTGCTCCGGAATTGACTCCCTTCGCCGTGGCGCTGAGCGAACAGCTGCGTGACACTTACCTGCGTATTGTGCGGGAATTGGTATCAAGAAACCAAGAGAAGGGCGACGAAAGCGAGTACGGTGACTTCCTTGATGAGAAGAGCATCACGGCTCTTGGTGTCCTACAGACTATTGGTACTCTTATCCTTACCCTGGAAAGTACACCTGATGTTCTTCTGCATCTAGAGACCATTCTCATGCCTGTTATCACCATTACCCTCGAGAACAAGCTTTACGGTATGCAAACCTGTAAATACAACCGCTTCAGCCCCATACTAACGTCTTCGCAGACCTATACAACGAGGTCTTTGAGATCATCGACAGCTGCACCTTTGCTGCCAAGAGCATATCCGGAACCATGTGGCAAGCATTTGAGCTGATACACAGGACATTCAAGGCCGGTGCTGAGCTATATCTTGAGGGTATGCGCCTTCTTTCTTGTTGGTCACCAATACGTCTGCTGACTATGTATAGATATGCTCCCTGCGCTTGAGAACTTTGTTAACTATGGTACACCCACCTTGATCCAAAACCGGTCTTACCTCGATGCAATTGTCGACATGGTCAGGACAATCTTCAAGGATGACAAGGTTGGTGGCGTTGATCGCATCTGCGGTTGCAAGCTAGCCGAGATCATCATGCTCAACATGCGTGGCCATGCCGATGACTACGTCCCTGAGTTTATCGGACTTACGATGCACGTGCTGATGAACGATGAACCCAAAGTAAAGTCTTTGAGGATACATCTCATGGAGGTTGTCATCAACTCCATCTATTACAACCCTGCTTTGGCGCTCCATGTGCTTGAGACAAACGGCTGGACCAACAAGTTCTTCAGTCTCTGGTTCTCGAGCATCGACAACTTCACCCGAGTTCACGACAAGAAGCTCTGTATCTCCGCCATCTGCTCCCTCCTCACACTACGAGCTCAGGACGTTCCTGTAAGCGTACAGCAAGGCTGGCCACGCTTGTTGCAGGGTGTCACCCGTCTATTCCAGACGCTCCCCGCAGCTCTGAAGAGTAAGTTTCCATTTATCCTGGTCCACTAGCGATAACTAACACTTAAATAGACCGCGAGGAAGCTAAGAAGGAAGACACATTCGATTACTCCGCCGAGTTCGAGGAAGAGGAAGACGAGGAGTGGGAACAGGAAGCTGACTGGAACAACGAGGCGGACGAGACTGAGGATGTCAAGGACGAGAGTGCCGCTTATCTCGACTTCTTGAATGAAGAGGTATGTACATACCGCCCGGTATTGGAGATGCAAGCTGACCAGAAATAGGCGCAAAAGTTCAGTTCCATCGATGATGACGATGATGATGAGCTAGAAGAGGAAAGTCTCCTCGAGACACCGCTTGACAAGGTCGAGCCATATGGCATGTTCAAGCACGCCTTGCTACGTAAGTATAATCCAACGAACTGTGCCGCAATTTCATACTGACTGCATCAGGTCTCCAACAAGAGCAACCTGCGCTCTACGAAAATCTTACCAAGAACCTGAGTGCGGAGGAGCAACAAGTGGTCCAGGGTGCTGTCCACCAGGCCGATATCATCGCCCAAGTTCAAGCCGAGGCTCAAGCTGCTGCTGCCAATGGACACCCAGGATTGCCGCCACAGTAGAAGCATGATTTATGATTCGCGTCAACAATAAAATCTGCCCTAGAGGTATACACAAGGCCTCGCTGTTTCGAGAGCCCACGAGAAGCTCGGCGTATATCTTCAGGCTACAGTTTGACGAGGCCAAACTCGGAGATTGAAAGGCGAAGTAGGGCCTGGGCCTTCTAGTTGGCCTCTTTTTAGCGAGCATACTGGCGTTTTGACTCTTTTCAGGGAAGACGCTTTGGACCGGAGGTTTGTTCCGGCGGCTGCTAGTCAGACGGTGTAGTATGGCGTTCGTTTGGTGTGTTGGTATCATTGTTATGAAAAAGAGGAAGACGATATCCACGAGAGGCACCATTGCTTGGAATGAGATCATGTATGCGGAATGATGTTGTCGCCGGCCTAAAGGCCACAGTAGATAGTGCACCTAACATAGGAGCAAACTTTGCAAGACTACCACATTGACTTGTCGTGAGACCTTTACACCAATATCGTGTTTTATCCGGGATTTACGATTATGGTTGATAGGAAAAGGCGTGTGGCTGCCCTGTCGATCGTAAAGGAGGCCGCGGACCACGCTATCGATAAGCCACCGGCGCAAAGCGTCATCGTGGCTTGTTGATATCCCGCGCGAAACGTGGTAGAAACTACATCTGCGCATCGCAACCCGACAGCCATCTTGACACACCTATCGCTGTCCAGCAAAGATTCCTCATTTCTACGCGACTACCAATCCTCGGTTCTACCCTAATAAGCGACTCGATTCACCTAGTACAAGTCCGACTCCCAAGCGCGAACGACTGCGGCACACGGTCGCATCTCCCTACCGTCATCCAGCCTCGAACATACGTGTTACAAAGCCCCTGGGCAGAGTGCTTCCATCATGTCGCGCCCGGCAGTCTCCAAAGCGCAAACAACGTACCCGATCTTCGTCAGTAGTGTGCCTGTACGGACTTCATGAGACATATACTGACTTGGTACGCTCGCATGCAGGCTGCAACATTCGCTAGTAACAGACCGGGCGTTCTCGTGGTGGGCGGAGGTGGAGGAGCAGGGAGAAGCGGAGTCAAAAACCAAATTACAGCATACGACTTTACTTCACGAGCGCCGACTATACAATCTTTCGCGGAGATTGAAGCAAGCAAAGACGATTCAATAACTTGCTTGGACAACCTTTCCACAAAAGATGGCCTAATCTTGTTCGCTGGAAATGGTAGTAGCGAGGAGGAACGGTTGAAGGGCAATAACGAACATTTGCGGGCGTTTGAATTGAAATATCCAAAGAGTGCCGAGAAAACAGATGGAAAGGTCGATTTCGTCAGTAAGACTAAGCTCTTCAAGACACCCAAGTCGGACGGAGGTAAAAAGGAAGGCTACCAGCGGATTGCCAAACTATCCCCAGCACGTCGGACGACGTCCAGTACACCCAGCAGGCGAATTGGCGCGATCGCGTCCAGCCTCGCAGGAGATGAGAATGAGATTGTCATCTTTAGTGCAACCTCGACTAAACCAGCCGATCAAGATGTAATAGGACGAATCGATCTGCATCAAGGCCAAGAAGCAAACGATCTGGATATCTTTACGCAAGAAGAAGGAGAATTCCGGATAGCCTACGTAACGGATTCAAATGTCTTTGTCCAGGATGTGAACTGGGACTTCGATCAGAGGAAGACTAAGGGCAAAAACGAACATAGGAAGCTCTACACAATACCTCACGTTGAGAAAGGCGCCAAGAGTAAGCTGAGATGCGTACGGTGGCTTTCGTCGAAACACCTATTGTTGTTGAAGAATTTGCCCAACAGGACCGGAGTCGAGCTGCTCCTCATACATCTTTATGAAGACGGCCCGGCAAGCGTCGTTCTGCGGAAAACACTGCCCAAGCACGTAAAAGCAGCAACAGATATGGACGTCAGCTTGCTTGATGCCGACGAAGACGGCGCCTACCAGATTGCAATTGCGGTCGCAGCCATTGATATATCCTTGACCGTCTATACAATGGACTACCACGGGCCAGCAAGAGATTCTTTGAGCTCGTTCCATGCATTCAACAGCTACGATAATGTAAGTGGAAAACATACCCGTAGAATCCGATATATGCTAACAGAAGCAGGTTCACGATGTGCAAATGACGAAAGCCGTCTTCTCGCCATTCTACAAGCCAGAAGTGTCCACTGGCCGCCAAGCTCCACCCCAGTACTTGCGTCTGGCAAGTACGTCGTTGGGAAATACGATCAGCGTGGAGACCTTTCAGTTGCAATATACCGGATCTCGCTATGTGCTCCAGACAGCGCGTTCGAGAAACTTGTTCACAGCGGCTACCTACCTCGTCGGGGCCATGATAGTGGCAGTCATTGCTCTACTAATACAGTCATTGGTGGACCCAGAGGGCAATCTTACGAAGGGCATACTACCTGCCAGTCTACAGAACGCGGCAAGCCGACACAAAAGCTTTGGCGAGACATTGCGCGACAAACGCCACAACGCCATTCTCAACAACGCCAACTCACCGGTGGTCAAAACAACGCACCGCATCGCCGACTTACTACACCTTCACCTCCCTCATGTCATCTCCGACACCAAACCATCAGTGCCTTCAGGTCAACAAAAGGCCCTCGTTATACATCACGACCCAGAGTCTGACGGTACTCTTAGCACAGAAGTTCATGCTGGAGATGAAGATGTTTTGAAGAAGCATGCTGCCGCTCGAAAATGGGAGGAGCTCAGCCACGAGGAGAGGAATCAATGGAAAGAGAAGTTGAGCGATGCCGGCATGTGGGCTGTGGGTGAAGGCGAAACTATCCTGAAGTCGATATTCTTTGGGCAGCTCGGTGGAGCAATTGGCCATGCTGCTGAGGGCGTATTGGCTGGCTAGATCGGAGACATCACGACGGAACAACGATGTAATGGTTATTGTGGGTATAATATGGTGCCGTGCGGTGAATGGATGTGTATCATAGTGAACGGGAGGTGTCACTAACACATAAGTGCCATAGGATCACACTGTCGTACCGGTAGCAAAAGTAGAACAACTAGCAGATGATGCATTTGAATCACAACATCACATTTTATCGTTGAATTAGCTTGTCTCCACTTACCTTGTAATTCTCACCGCCGTTACTAATTCCAGACGTCTCGTCCTGGGTTGCGCTTCCCCGGTGTGCGGATCGGGACTAGCTCCCGAGGCTCGCGTGAGGTCAAAGCGCTAGTCCGCGTTCGTGAC
>Ga0265797_10003190_pt1 | contig 26591 bp, 21 predicted proteins | sample P2T30metagenome_FD_192433 | JGI IMG/M metagenome (GOLD analysis project Ga0265797, IMG submission 192433) | Plant litter microbial communities from East Loma Ridge, Irvine, California - P2 T30 | ecosystem: Environmental > Terrestrial > Plant litter > Unclassified | place: USA: California... | reverse complement strand
CGGCGGCGGGCGCAGCACCCTCATACATCTCGTACGCGGCCAGCTGGGAAAACTCGAGGAAGGGCGTGCCCGGATCGAGCAGCATCTGCACGCGGTCGCGCGGCAGCAGTTTGCCGCGCGCCACGTGCTTGGCGCGCGCCGCTTCACCGCCGCCTTCGGCAATCGCCGCCACCTTGGCGCGCAGGTCATCGACGATGGTTTGCATGGCCGCGGCGTTGGCTTTGAAATCTTCGCTGCGCGGATTAAGTTTGCTCTCGATGTGGGGCATGCCGTCTCTCTAGTTTTATTCGGGAAAAGTGCCGTCCAGGTAGAACCAACGCGGCGTGCCGCCAATGGCCGGGTCGGGCTCGCGCAGGAAGCGGCTGGTTTCGTGCAGCCGGTGCGCGCGGCCGCCCACCTTGAAGCGGGCAACGAATTCAACGGTGTCGCTGTCTGCATCGCTACCTGGATGATCCGGCAATTCTGCTTTACGTTGACGTAAACGTAAAGCAGATTTTATCTCCAGGCCGAGCCAGCGCAGGTGCTCGTCCTTATCCAGGATGGCGTCCTGGGGCCGGGTCGACGGATGCCAGGTCGCGCGCAGGTAGGCTTCGTTGCGCTGGGTATAGGCGGTGTAGCGCGAGCGCATCAGGGCTTCGGCCGTGGGCGGCAAGCTGTCGCCGGCGATGTAGGGGCCGCAGCAGGCGGCCAGCGAGGGACCGCCGCAGGGGCAGGTTCCGGGGAGGGCGTTCTTGGTAGGCATGCGCGGATTATCCGCGATTTTCGATTTCAGGCCAGCCGCTTCCCAGCGGCGCAAGCCTGCACCAGCTTCGCCAGGCGTGCTGCCCTTGTTTCCGGCTTCTTGGCCGTGGTAATCCAGTGCAGCACCGTCTTGCGGTAACCCGGCGGCAGCGCCTCGAAATAGGCCCAGGCGGTGGCGTCACGCCGGAACGCCCGCAGTTCTTCCTCGGCCAGCTCGGCTGCCTGCGCCTGTTCATGCGAATAGATGCCGGACTTTGCTTCCGTACGCAATGCAAAGGCACGCTCGCCTTCAGGCCGCATGCGGCCGGCGGCGCGCAATTGCGCCATCTTGGCGATGTTGACCGTGCTCCAGATCGAGGCGGGTTGACGCGGCGTGAAGCGGATCGAGTACGCCGTGTCGTCGATGCGCTTGCGCTGGCCGTCGATCCAGCCGAAGCACAGGGCCTCGTCCACCGATTCCGGCCAGGACATGCTGGGCCGGCCGCTGCCGACCTTGTAGAAGCCGACCAGCAGTTCGGTCGCCGAATCGGCGTGCGTTTCTAGCCAGCTACAAAAACCATGGGCGTTGAAGAAGAATACAGGCTCAGGCATAGCGCTCCTGTTAGCAATGGGGTATGCCCTGATACCGGGCTCTACAATAATCTACAAATATCTAGTAAAGTATAAGTTAAACGTCTTATACTTAGCTATATATGTCTAGAGGTGAGTTCAATGGATCCTGTTCGAAATCCTTTTGCCCCCGGTGCAGGTAGTCAACCTCCCGAGCTGGCAGGCCGGCAAACCATTATCGAAGACGCTCGTGTTGCTATCGAGCGTGCCATGCTCTGCAAGTCCAGTCGTTCGCAAATGTTTCTTGGTCTGCGTGGCGTAGGCAAAACGGTGCTCTTGAATGCGGTTGACAGCATGGCGAGGGAGCGTGGCCATCTTACGTCGGTGATCGAGGCACCGGAAAATAAATCCTTGGGTGAGCAGTTGTTACCCCGCATCCATCAGGTACTTCGTAAACTGTCCCTGGCCGACAACGCCAAGGCCAAGGCATATGATGCGATGCGGGCACTCAGGTCGTTTGCTTCGGTGTTCAAGTTCGAATACGGTGATGTCGCGATCGCCGTCGAGCCTGAAGTAGGGGTGGCCGACAGCGGTGACCTGGAAAATGATCTCCCTGAGCTGTTTGTGCGTATTGGTGAAGCTGCCAGGGCTGCTGGGAAAGCCTGGACACTTCTCATCGATGAAGTGCAATACCTCAGCCAAAAAGATTTAGCTGCTCTCATCGTTGCGTTGCATAAGATCAATCAAGCTGGTCTGCCTGTTCTCTTTTTCGGTGCCGGGTTGCCGCAGGTTGCAGCGTTATCAGGAGAAGCCAAGTCCTATGCCGAGCGATTGTTTCATTATCCCGATGTGGGAGCCTTGCCGGAAGCGGACGCCAAAGCAGCGATTCGTCAGCCTGTAAATGAAGAAGGTGCCGCTATCGATGACGATGCATTGACCGAGATTTATCACAAGACCAAGGGCTACCCGTATTTCCTGCAGGAGTGGGGGCACCAATCCTGGAATCTGGCCGCAGGAAATACCATCACGCTCGACAACGCAAGGCAAGCCGAAGCGATAACGCTCAAGCGTCTGGACGAGGGATTTTTCAAGGTGCGCTTCGATCGTTTGACGCCTAAAGAACGAGAGTATGTCATTGCGATGGCGAGATTAGGAAATGGCCCTTACCGTTCTTCTGATATCGCCGATGCACTTGGCGAAACAGCACAAAGTCTCGGTCCACGGCGTGCACAGATCATCAGCAAAGGCATGATTTACAGTCCTTCCCATGGAGACATTGCATTCACTGTGCCAATGTTTAACGATTACCTGATCCGCAATCTGGCTGCGCTTGGTTGACATCGAAGCGGCTCCGGTTACGTTTGCAAGGCCAGCATCTCCAGCGCAAACGGCGGTGCCTTCCCCTGCATCAGGCTGCTTAACAATTGGGCAGTGCCGGCCGCAAAGGTGAACCCGAGCGGCCCGTGGCCGACGTTCAGCCACAGATTGGATAAGGGCGTGGCGCCGACAATCGGTGCGCTGTTCGGCGTGGCCGGGCGCAAACCGGCCCAGGCGCTCACCTGGCTGTAGTCGGCCGCGTGCGGCATGGTTTCCTGCACCTGGCGCGTCAGGCTGCCGACGCGCTTCGGGTTCAATGTCAGGTCTTCGCCGACCATGTCGACCATCGCCGCCACGCGCAGCTTGTTGCCGATGCGCGCGTACAGCACCTTGCGCTCGAAGTCGGTCACGCTGATTTGCGGGCCGATGTCGGTGGGGCGGATCGGCGCGGTCAGGCTGTAGCCCTTGAGCGGGTACAGCGGCAGCCTGATGCCGGCATGTTCGGCCAGTGCGCGGCTCTGGATGCCGGCTGCCAGGACATAGGCGTCGGCAACGAGCGGGCCGATGCTGGTGTCCAGGCCGGTCACGCGCCCGCCGGCCAGCGTCAGTCCCCGCACCTCGGCGTGAATGAAGCCGCCGAAGCGCGGATGCGCGCGCACGCGTTCGGCCAGGGCCACGCAAAAGGCGTAGCAGTCGGCCACCGCTTCGCCGGCGTTATAGATGCCGCCGGCCAGCAGGCTGCGCGCCGCCGCCAGCGCCGGTTCGCGCGCGGCGCATTCGGCGCCGGTCCAGATGTCGCCGGCGGTGGCCTTGCCGGCGGCCTGCTCGAAGATCTTCGAGGAGCGGTAGACCACCAGCTTGCCGGCGTCGCGCCAGTCGAATTCGTCAGGGGAAATGATGGCGCCGAGCTGCTGCATGCCGGCGCGCGACAGCTCGCCCAGTTCCAGCAGCTTGGCGGTAGTGCGGCGATTCGCGGCGGCTGTGCACTGGCCGAGGAAGCTAGCCAGCCAGGTCCACTGGCGCAGGTCAAGTTCGGGCTTGAAGCGCAGCGGGCCGTGTTCCTGGAACAGCCACTGGATGGCTTTCAGCGGCACGCCGGCGTCGGCCAGCGGCGACACGTAGCGGTAGCTCAGCTGGCCGCCATTGCCATGGCTGGCGCCGCTCGCCACGTCGGACGCGCGCTCGACCAGGGTCACCTGATAGCCGGCCTCGAGCAGCCACCAGGCCGAGGTCAGGCCGACGACACCGCCGCCGATGACAATTACTTGTTGCATCCCGACACACTTTTATTTGCTGACATAAGGGAAGAGCTTAGGCGCTCGGCCCGGTTGCAAGCCAATGAAAGTGACAAGCCACGCCATAACCGGCAGTCATGTATTCCATGCAAGGCGCATGCAGATCCCTGTCTCAGGTGGCGATGGTGTGCCGAAACATGCTCGTGAGAATGTTCTCCTCGAAGTTGGCCAGTGCCGAGTAGCGTCCTTTGCGCGTACCCGGGTCACTTGACGTGCCGCCCACGAGCACGACCAGACCGTTGCGGCGCTTGCGGTCGAACGCGAATACCGAGCGCAAGCCGTAGGCGTCGCCCAGGTGGCCGACGGCATCAAAACTGCCGTCCACCAGGCGCATGCCCGGCTGGTCGGGGAACTGGGCATTGCCCAGGCCCCAGGCATTGAAGAAGCCGTTCATGCTGTCGCCGTTGCTGCCGTTCGCGGTCCATTGGCGCGCGAACATGCGCTCCAGGGTCGCGGCCTGCAGGATGCGTTTGCCTCCATGGATGTCGCCGTCCATCAGCATGCGCATGACCACGCCCAGGCTGCGCGCCGAGATGCGCAGGCCGCCGGTCGGGCTGAAGGGCGTGGCGTTCTCGCCAATCACGTAGCGGTCGAGGCCGGGCGGCGGGCTTGGCGGACGCGCATCGTCGGCCTGGGCGATCCAGGGACCGTCCGCATTCCACACTTCGGTATCGACCGTGCGCTTGCGGTAGAGGGTGGCAAGGTTCGCCAGTGCCGCCGGCGGCAGCTCGGCCGGGTTGTAGCCGGCATCCAGGCCTAGCGGATCGAGCAGCAGGCGCCGCATCAGGCGATCAAAACGTTCGCCTGTGGCGCGTTCCATCATCGTGCCGATCAGGCCCCAGCCGAGGTTGCAATAGGTGAACCAGTCGCCGGGGCCGGCTTCCTTCGCATACGTGGCGGGCGTCCCCGGCACCAGGAAACTGCGCAGCGAGGTGCCGGCCGGGAAGGAGTAGCCGGCTTCGTCGCGCAGCGAGGAAGTGTGGGTCAGCAGGTGGCGCAGGGTGATGGCGCGCTCGGGGAAATGCGGATTGCGCAGCGTGAAGCCGAGGTAGCCGGAAACGTCGGCGTCGAGGTCGAATTTTCCTTCTTCCACCAGGCGCATCAGGCCGAGGGTGGTCATCAGCTTCGAGACCGAAGCGATGCGGTACAGGGTGCCTGGGGTGGCGGGCAGGTCGGGCTCACCGCTACCGATCCGGCGCCGGCCAAAGGCGCCTTCATATGCCACTTTGCCGTCGCGGATCGCCAGCACCGACAGGCTGGCCAGCGCGCAGGCTGGGTCCGCGGTAATCGCCGCCAGTGCGCGGTCCAATCCCGCATGCGAGGGTGCGCCATCCGGCGCGGCCGCCCACACGGGTTCGAGCGCGCTCAACAAGGCCCATCCCAATACCGTTCGCCTGCCCTGGTGCATGCCTGTCCTTTCCGAGTAGTAGCCTGAGCATAGGCAGCGATGGCCTCGCTCGCCAATGAAATGCCGTGGCCACATCATAAGTTTTCGCTATGGCGCTTGCGCACACCGCGACAAATTTCGCCGCTGCGAGCGCGGCGCTGGCTTACACTCCGGTGCATGAACCAGCCATTCAACGACTTCAGGATCGACCTGAACGACAATTCTCCCCTGTACATGCAGCTGGCGCGCAAGCTGATGCAGGACGTGCGCGAGGGCCGCTACCAGGCCGACCAGGCCCTGCCTTCCGAGCGCACCCTGTCGGAAACGCTCGACGTCTCGCGCGTGACCGCGCGCAAGGCCATCGACCAGCTGGTCGAGCAAGGCCTGGTGGTGCGCCGCCGCGGCTCGGGCAACTATATTGCGCCGCGTATCGAGCAGCCGCTGTCGAACCTGTCCAGTTTTTCCGAGCAATTGCAGCAGCGTGGCTACACGCCGAATTCGCACTGGCTGAAACGCGAGGTGGTGGCCGCCGACGGCGATGAGCAGCTGGCCCTTGGCCTGTCGCCAGGCGCCCGTGTGGCGCGCCTGGAGCGCCTGCGCCTGGCCGACGAGGTGGTGATGGCCTACGAAACCAGCGTGATCCCGGCCTCGGTGCTGCCGCAGCCGCAGGAAGTATCGCATTCGCTGTACGCCCACCTCGAGCGCGGCGGCCAGGTGCCGGTGCGCGCCCTGCAGCACATCCGCGCCATGAATGCGCCGAAGGAACTGGCCGAGCGCCTCGGCGTGCCGGAAGGCCAGGCGGTGCTGTTCATTACCCGCGTCGGCTACCTGGAATCGGGCGTCGCCGTCGAGCTGACCCATTCGTATTGCCGCAGCGATTACTACGATTTCGTGGCCGAATTGCGGCGCGCGCCCAATTGATGACTGCATAACTTTTCGGAATGATGACGGCCTTTCCTTTCATGGGAAGCCGTCTGTAATTGGTATTACACTGGTTTTATCGACAATCCTGCCAAACGGCCGCGACCATGCTGAAGACCGAAACGCCCGCCCTGGACCATGCCCAGCTCGACCAGTATCCGACCACGGAGCTGGTGAACGCGCTGGTCGATGACCAGCTGAACGCGGTGAACGCGGTGCGCGCCGCGGCGCCGCGCCTGGCCGCCGCCGTTACCGCCGCCGTGCCGCGCATGGAAGCGGGTGGCCGCCTGATCTATGTAGGCGCCGGCACTTCGGGCCGCCTGGGCCTGCTCGACAGCGTGGAACTGTACCCCACCTTCTCCTGGCCGCATGGCCGCGCCGTGGCGCTGCTGGCCGGCGGCAGCGACGCCATGTTCGTGGCGGTCGAAGGCGCCGAGGACGATATGGTCCAGGGCGCGGCCGATTTGCGCTCGGTGGAGGTGATGGCGAACGACGTCGTGCTGCTGATCGCCGCCTCCGGCGCCACGCCCTACGTGCTGGGCGCCCTGCGCGCCGCGCGTGCGGCCGGGGCGCTGACGATCGGCTTTGCCAACAATACCGACGCGCCGATTGCGCTCGAAGCCGAGATCGGTATCACGCTCGACACCGGTGCCGAGATCATTTCCGGCAGCACCCGCCTGAAAGCCGGCACCTCGCAAAAGATTGCCCTGAACAGTTTTTCCAGCGCCTTGATGGTGCGTTTGAACAAGGTTTACGGGAACCTGATGGTAGACTTGAAGGCTACCAACGCCAAGCTGGTACGCCGCGCCATCCGCCTGACCTCGTTCGCCACCGGCGCGAGTGAAGACGCCGCGCGCGCCGTGCTGGAACAGTGCGATTTCCACGTCAAGACCGCCATCGTGGCCTTGTCCAAACAAACTGGTGTCGAGGAAGCACGCGCCTCCCTGGAAGCGGCGCGCGGCAGCGTGCGGCAAGCCCTGGCCGGGTAAGCAAGCCCTTAGGGCCGGCCTGGGCGGGCGCAGCGTTCTCTTCATCCGATCACGAAAGCCTTATGCACACTTCGCAAGCGAAAAGTCCGTGGCTGTGGGTGCCCTCGCTGTATTTTGCCCAGGCCATTCCCTACGTGGTGGCGATGTACTTGTCGGTCATCATGTACAAGGACATGGGGATCTCGAACACCGACATTGCCTTCTATACCAGCCTGCTCTACCTGCCCTGGGTCATCAAGCCGCTGTGGTCGCCCGTGGTCGACATGTTCGGCACCAAGCGCGGCTGGACGGTATGCCTGCAACTGGTGATTGCCGCCTCGCTGGTGGCGGTGGGCGCAGTGCTGCACCTGCCGGCCTTCTTCAGCGTCAGCCTGGCTGTGATGTGGCTGATGGCCTTCAGTTCGGCCACCCACGACATTTCCGCCGACGGTTTTTATATGCTGGGCCTGCGCCAGAAGGACCAAGCCGCTTTTGTTGGCGTGCGCAGCACCTTCTACCGCCTGGCGACGCTGGCCGGGCAAGGCCCGCTGGTGGTGCTGGCCGGCTACCTGGCGGTGTCGCTGGGCGATGCGCACCAGGCGTGGTCGATCGTGCTGTTCATCCTGGCCGGCTTCTTTGCGCTGGCCTTTGCCTGGCACCAGCTGGCGCTGCCGCACCCGAAGGAAGACCACGCCGTCGCGCGCGGCACCAACCCGCTCGCCGAATTCTTCGGTACCTTTGGCGCCTTCTTCGCCAAGCGCGATATCTGGCTGATCCTCGGTTTCATTTTGACCTTCCGCCTGGGCGAGTCGCAGCTGTTGAAACTGGTAGCCCCTTTTCTCAAGGACCCGATCGAACAGGGCGGCCTGGGCTTGACGACGGCCCAGTACGGCATTGCCTACGGCACCATCGGCATCATTTTCCTGACCATCGGCGGGCTGGCCGGCGGCTATCTCATCTCGCGCCTGGGCCTGAAGCGCTGCCTGTGGCTGATGGTGTTCGCGGTGCACTTGCCCGACCTGGTGTTCGTGTACCTGTCGCAGGCACAGCCTTCGAACTTCTACCTGATCTCGGCCTTCCTCGCGGTCGAGCAGTTCGGCTACGGCTTCGGCTTCACGGCCATGATGCTGTACATGATCATGGTGGCCGAGGGCGAGCACAAGACGGCGCACTACGCGATCTGCACCGGCTTCATGGCGCTGGGCATGATGGTGCCGGGCATGTGGAGCGGCGCCCTGCAGGAATACCTGGGTTATAAAAACTTCTTCATCTGGACCTGCCTGGCAACGATCCCGGCCTTCATCATGGCGGCGCTGGTGAAGATCGATCCGGAGTTCGGCAAGAAGTGATAGCGAAGGCGTCGACTCCATGAGCGGCCAAGGTGGAGTGACACCCGGCCGCCTCGACGCGCTCGACGCCTTCCGCGGCTTTACCATCGCCGCCATGGTGCTGGTGAACAATCCCGGCGACTGGGGCAATCTGTACGCCCCGCTGGCACATGCCAAGTGGCACGGCTGGACCTTTACCGATACCATCTTTCCCTTCTTCCTGTTCATCGGCGGCGTGGCCATGGCCCTGTCGCTGGGGCGCCTGGCCGCCGCTGGCGCCGACAAGCCGCAACTGCTGCTGAAACTCGCCAAACGCGCCTGCCTGATCTTCCTGATCGGCTTCCTGCTGAACTTTATCCCGCGTTTCGACCTCGATACCGTGCGCATCCCCGGCGTGCTGCAACGCATCGCCCTGTGCACCCTGCTGGCCGCGCCCATCGTGGTGTATTGCGGCTGGCGCATGCAGTTGGCGATCATCGCTGTCCTGCTGAGCCTGTACAGCGCATTGATGCTGTTCTACCCGGTGCCCGGCATCGGCGCCGGCGTACTGGAGCCAGGCAAGGACTTCGGCGCCTATGTCGACCGCATGCTGCTGGACGGCCACATGTGGGTGCAATCCAAAACCTGGGACCCGGAGGGATTGTTCAGCACCCTGCCCGCCCTGTGCAGCCAGCTGTTCGGCGTGCTGGCAGGGCGCTTTCTGCTGACGAAGCTGGAGCGCACCGAGCAGATCGTCTGGATGCTGCTGGCCGGTTTGCTGTTCGTCTGGCTGGGTGTCGTGCTCGACGCCATCCTCATGCCGATCAACAAAAGCCTGTGGACACCGTCCTACTGTTTCCTGATGACGGGCTGGGCTTTGTTACTATTCTGCGCCTTCTTCTGGCTGCTCGACGCCAACCCCTACCGCGCGCTGCGCGAGGCGGCGGCGCGCTGGGCGCACCCGTTCAGGATCTACGGCATGAATGCGCTGTTCATTTTCGCCTTGTCCGGCTTGCTAGCCAAGATGCTCGGCTTCATCAAGCTGGACCAGCCCGATGGCGGCACGGTGTCGCTCGGCCGAACGCTGTATGCGCCGCTGCGCGACTTGCCGATCGGGGCGGTGAACAGCTCGCTGCTGCATGCACTGCTGTTCAATGCCTGCATGTTCGCTGTTGCCTGGCTCATGTGGCGCCGGAAGTGGTTTGTCAAAGTATAGAACTCGAAACACTGGAAAGAATAAGGGGACTGGTAGTGCAAGCTGATAAGAAACGACGCGCGTTGACGCTGGCCGGCATGGTCGGCGCATTGGCCATGGGCGGCTTCCTGGGTGCGTGCTCGACGCCGACTACCCAACACGCCACCCTGCCGGACGGCAGCATCATCGGCAGCAGCGACACGCCGCCGGCCGCGCCGCGCGAATTCCGCGCCGCCTGGGTGTCGACGGTGGCGAACATCGACTGGCCGAGCAGGCAGAACCTGAACGCGGCCCAGCAGCAGGCCGAGGCGATTGCCATCCTCGACCGCGCCAAGCTGATGAACATGAACGCCATCGTGCTGCAGGTGCGCCCGTCGGCCGACGCCATCTACGCCTCGACCATCGAACCCTGGTCGGAATACCTGACCGGCGCGCAGGGCAAGGCGCCCCAGCCCTGGTACGACCCGTTGAAATTCTGGGTGACGGAAGCGCACGCGCGCGGCCTGGAGCTGCATGCCTGGTTCAATCCCTACCGCGCCCGCCACGACGGCGCCCGTTCGCCGGCAGCCAGCAACCACATCACGCGCAGCAATCCGGCGGCCGTCAAACGCTACGGCAAGTTCATGTGGATGGACCCGGGCGAGGAGTCGGCATCGAAACAGACCCTGGACGTGATCCTGGATGTGGTGCGCCGCTACGACATCGACGGCGTGCACCTCGACGATTACTTCTATCCCTACCCGATCGAAGCGACCCCGGCCGTGGCCGGCAACCAGGCGGCGCTGGACGGCAAGCCGGCCACCAAGGCCGAGCTCGACTTTCCGGATACCCCGGCCTGGGACCGCTACCTGGCTGGCGGCGGCAGGCTCGACCGCGCATCCTGGCGCCGCCAGAACGTCGACCACCTGATCGAAGACATGTACAAGGGCATCCACCGGGAAAAGAGCTGGGTGCGCTTCGGCATCAGCCCGTTCGGTCTCGGCCGTCCGGATCGCCGCCCGCCGGGCATTGCCGGCTTCTCGCAATACGACAAGCTGTATGCCGATGCCGAACTCTGGCTGCAGAAAGGCTGGCTGGATTACTTCACGCCGCAGCTGTACTGGGCACGCTCGCAGAAGGCGCAATCGTATGACGTGCTGCTCGATTACTGGATCGGCCAGAATACGATGGGCCGCCACATCTGGCCGGGCTTGTTTACGAGCCGGATCGGTGCGCCGACCAAGGATTACCAGCCGCAAGAGATCCTGGACCAGATCAGCGTCACCCGTTCGCGTCCGCAGGCCGGTGGGCATGTGCACTTCAGCATGGTTGCGCTGATGCAGAACCGCAAGGGCATCGGCGACCAGCTGCGCACCCAGTCGTATGCGAGCCCGGCGCTGGTGCCGGCCACGCCATGGCTGGGCAGCGAGAAGCCGGGATTGCCGGCGGTGAAGGCGACGCGCCAGGCGCGCGGCATGGCCCTGAAGTTCACGGCGGGTAAGGCGAATGCGCTGTACACGGTGTGGGAGCGGCATGGCAACGAGTGGAAATTCCACGTGGTGCCGGCCTCGAAGGTGGACTGGACGCTGAATGACGATGGGCGGCTGGGGCCGGCGGATGCCGTGTTCGTGAGTGCCGTGGATCGGCTTGGGAACGAGAGCGACCGTGTTCGGGTGTGGAGCAAGCCGTAAATTCGTAGGTTGGGCGGCTTGTCATTCAGGCCCCCGGCCTGAATCACTCCACGCGTTCAACGGCAGTTTGCACACCGCGCCTTTGACCAACCGGTGAGACCGCGTGGGCTCGAGAGCCCACCCTACGACAAGTAATCATGCCTATTTCTCCCTCTATCGGCCTCGGTATCGATGCCGGCGGCACCGAAACACGCTGGGCCTTGGCCACGGCCGACGGCAGCTTGCTGGCCGAAGGCACGGTCGGCGGCCTGTCCGCCCTGCAAATGGCCAGCAACGATGGCCGCCAGGCCGTGCACGCCACCTTCACCGAACTCGCGTGCAAGGTGCTGGCTGTTGCACGCCCGGACAAGGTCCACGCCGGCCTCACCGGCTTCGGCGGCGACGGCGAGCAGCTCCAGCAATGGCTAGCCGGCCTGCTCGGCATCGCGCCCGGCGCCATCACTCTCTGCAACGACATCGACATCGCCTACCGCGCCAGCTTCGCGCCCGGGGAAGGCTACCTGGTGTACGCCGGCACCGGCTCGATCGGCGCCTTCATCGACGCCGATGGCGCCTTCCACCGCGCCGGCGGACGCGGCGTGGTGCTCGACGATGGCGGCGGCGGCTTCTGGATCGCGCGCGAAGCCCTGCGCCATATCTGGCGCAACGAGGACGAATGCCCGGGCCGCTGGGAAAGTTCTCCGATGGCGCATGCGGTGTTCGACCACGTCGGCGGCGCGGACTGGGCCTGGTCGCGCCAGTTCATCTATGGCCAGGACCGCGGCACCGTCGGCAAGCTGGCGCTGGCCGTGGCCGCCAGCGCGGAACAGGACCCGGCCGCCGCGCAGATCCTGGAAAACGCTGGCCGCGAACTGGCGCGCCTGGCGCAGGCCCTGATCGCGCGTTTCGGGCCGCGTCCAGTGGCGCTGGGCGGGCGCGCCGCAGGGCTGCACCCGGCAATCGCGGCAAGCATGCGCGCCAGTCTGCCGCCCGGCACTATCCTGACGCACAGCACTACGCGCGCTCACCATGCCGCTGCCCGCCTGGCGGCCATCCATTTGGCCGCCGCCGCCCGTTGACTCCGATTACTGACTCATCACTATCCAAGATACCAATGAAAAAAATCCTCGCTGCCTTCATGATTGCCCTGCTGGCCGGTTGTACCACCCCCGGCCTGCGCATCGATAAAAGCCTGAGCGCCACCGGCCAAGCCAGCCGCGTGCGCTTCCTGGTGCTGCACTACACCGTGTCCGACAAGCCGGCCTCGATCAAGATCCTGACCCAGCAGCAGGTCAGCGCCCACTACCTCGTCACCGACGATCCGCAGCCGACCGTGTATGGCCTGGTCGACGAGACCCGCGCCGCCTACCATGCGGGCATCTCGAGCTGGAAGGGTTATACCCAGCTGAACAGCAGCTCGATCGGTATCGAGATCGTGAACGCCGGCTGGAAGGACACGCCGCAGGGCCGCGTGTTCGCGCCCTTCCCGCAGTCGCAGATCGACGTGCTGGTGCCGCTCATCAAGGACATTATTGCGCGCCATAAGATTGCGCCGGAAAACGTGCTCGGCCACAGCGACATCGCACCATTGCGCAAGCAGGACCCGGGCCCGCTGTTCCCCTGGCACCAGCTGGCCCAGGCCGGCCTGGTGGTGTGGCCGGACGCCAACCGCGTAGCCGCCGTGCGCCAGGTGTTCGACATCCAGGTGCCGGACGCCGCCTGGTTCCAGAAGAAACTCGCGGCCCACGGCTTCGCGCTGGCCCAAACCGGCGTGCTCGACCAGCAAACCCGCACCGTGATCGGCGCCTTCCAGATGAAATACCGCCCGGCGAACATTGCCGGCGAACCGGATGCGCAGACCGCGGCCATGCTGGAAGTGCTGACCACGCCAGCGAACGCGCCGCTGCCGCCGGTGCCGCCTGCGCCGCAATTGCCGCAGTTCCCCACCTCGCCTGCCGTGCCGGGGACGCCGGTTCCGGTGCCGGGTGTGCCGCCAGTGCAGGCCGTGCCGCCGGCGCCGGTGGTGCCGCCGGTGCAGCCGGTTCAGCCTGTGCAACCGGTGCAGCCAGTTGCAACGACCCAACAATGATGATCGCCCTACCCACTTTTAACCTGTATCCTTCGACCGACCCGCGCCTGGCGCGGGCGTTCCATTGAAGGACTAAAGCAATGCGCCTGCGCCACATCGAAGTTTTCCACGCCATCATGCAAGTCGGCACCATCAGCGGTGCCGCCCAGGTTCTCCACATCTCCCAGCCGGCGGTCACGAAGGTGCTGCAGCATGCCGAGCTGCAGCTGGGCATGCCGCTGTTCGAGCGCGTGCGCGGCAAGCTGTATCCGAAGCCGGAAGCGCACCGCCTGTTCGCCGAAACCGAAAAGCTGAACCGCGACCTGCAAGGCATCCGCCGCCTCGCCGCCAGCCTGAAGGGCCGCGCGCTCGAAACCGTGCGCCTGGTGTCCACGCCCACGCTCGCCATCAGCGTGCTGCCCGAAGCCATGACCCTGTGGCGCCGCGACTTCGGCGAGACCCGCTGCGAACTGGCGACCTACCACACCAGCGAAATCGTGAACGCCCTGCGCCTGGGCGAAGCCGATCTCGCGCTGTCGCTGCAAGACCCGCGCCACCCCGGCATCGTCGCCGAACCCATCGCGCAAGGCATGCTCACGGTGATGGCGCCGGCCGGCACCTGGAGCGAGGCCGAGTGCGCCCAGCCGATCGGCGCCGAAGGCCTGACCGGCGAACTGATCGGCCTGGCCGACAACGACCCGCTCGGCGAAATCGTGGTGGCCGCCTGCGAAGCGCAAGGCGTGCAGCCGATCTTCCGCACCGTGGTCCAAACGTACCAGATCGCGCGTTCGCTGGTCGAAGCCGGCGCCGGCACCGCCGTGGTCGACCCGTTTACGGCCGCCTCGGCGTCGAACGACAAGGTGCAGCGCCGCCAGTGGGCGCCGGCCATGCCGGTGCAGATGTACCTGCTCTCGGCCAGCCACGCCCCGCTGTCGCACGGCGCGCGCGAACTGGCCAACTGCATCGCCGCCACCGCGCGCGCCTGTCTCGCACGGGGAAGCCGATGAGCGTTGCCGTACCCGGCGCGACGCTTGCCAGCGAAGACATCGCCGCCAGTCCGGCGTTCCGTCACCTGTCGACGATTGCCGGCATCGAAGTCGACCTGCGCTACGCCAGCGCCAACAACTTCGTCGGCCGTGATTTGTATTCGCCCTACGACTGCGCCTGGCTGCACCGCGACGCCGCCGCGGCGCTGGAGCGCGTCGTGGCCTGGCTCGCCGAGCACGCCCCCGGCCACACGGCCCTGGTGCTCGACGCCCTGCGCCCGCAGCGCGTGCAGCAGCAATTGTGGGATGCGCTGGCGGGCACCGGCCTGCAGATGTACCTGGCCGACCCGGCGCGCGGCTCGATCCACTCGTACGGCATGGCGCTCGACATCACCCTGCTCGACCCGCAGGGCCGCGAGCTCGACATGGGCACCGGCTTCGACGACATGACGGACTTGTCGCATCCGGCGCTGGAAGAAAGCTTCCTCGCTGCCGGCAAGCTGAGCGAGCAGCAAGTGGCGAACCGCCGGCTGCTGCGCGCGGCCATGTTCGGGGCTGGTTTCCTTGGGATCCGCACCGAATGGTGGCATTTCGATTGCGGCGACCGCGATCTGGTGCGCTCGACGTTCCGGCGGGTGGTGTAATTATCCGGCGATGAGCCCGCGTGGGCACAAGTGCCCACCCGGTCTCACCACATGAAAACGGCGCTTTCGCCGCCCCGCGCCCGGACTCCCGCCTACCACCCTTCCATCAAACACACCACCGCGGCACGCACGCGCACACTTGAGCTTTCTCATCCTTCCCCTTCATCCGCCCCGGAGAATCGTTCCATACCGACGGAAGATTTGACGCCCCCGCTTGACACTCGAGGCCGCTTCTTCCGCGCAAACGATTCCATCCCAACGGACAAGAGAGGTGCGTAATGAAAGCTTCAATGATGGCCGCCACCGTGACCATGGCCGCCGCGCTCGCAGGCTGCAGCACGGGCAGCAGCACCGGCGGCAGCAACATGTTCGCCTCGCGCGACACGGCGGTCGAATACATCCGCGTCTTCGACATCAAGACCGACGCAGCCGGGACCATGGTCGCGCGCGCCGCCAGTGAAGGCATCAGCCGCAACATCAGCAATGCCACCCTGGCCACACCGGTGCCGGACAGCGCCGAGGTGCAGGACCAGCCCGGCCGCTTCAAGCTGGCCGATCCCGCCGGCGCGCCGCCGGGCACGATTCCCGCGCGCGGCCCCAGCTGCGAAGGCGCCAGCTGGACCGCCAGGGCCACGCCCGATGTGCGCGGCAGCCAGGACATGAACATCGTCGCCTGCCTCTATCCCTACAAGGGCGGCTACCACCTCGACCTGTACGCCGCCTTCACCAAGAAAGAAGGCGGCTGGCTCGAATGGCCGCGGCGCGCCACCGGCTACATGCTGGGCACGCCCGACAAGTACGCCGAGAAGACGATGCTCGACATCGTGCGCACGATCCGCGAAACCACGAATGCCCAAGTGGCGCTGGTGGAAGCCAAGCCCGACGTGGCGGGTGCGCCCTGGCTCGACCCATCCGGCGTGGCCCCGCGCAGCAGCCAGACCTCGAAACCATGATGCTCTGATGCCTGAAATATTATTTCACCAGAGGAGCGCCGATGAAATAATCCCTCACCCGTACTCGGCTCGGTCCAGGCTTAGTCAACCACCATGGTCTTCGCCTCCGGATCGGTCATGCGCACGAAGCGCACGACCGAATCGGTGGTCACGGTATCGATCTGGCCGGCCATGCGGCGATCGAATGGGTGGTCGTCGAAGGCGACGTTGGCGCGGAACATGCGTCCGCCCAGGCGCGTGGCCGCCGGCACTTCCACCGTCAGCGGCTGGAAGCGCAGCGAACGCATCCAGGCCTGGGCCTCGCCGCGGGTTTCCACCTGCCCCGGCGGCGCCATGGCGGCAGCCAGGGATTCGAGCACCCACTGGTTCGAGTTCTGGTACTTGGTCGAGTACACGTAGGCCAGCATGTTGTAGTGCCCATCGTGCATGCGCTGCGGCGTGCGCGTGGCGAACAGTTGCGCGATGCGTTCCTGCGCCGCGGGGCCGGGGATCACGAGCTGGGCTTCGTGGCGGTACAGGTCGGTAAGGAAGAAATTGCCCATGCCCTCGTTGTAGAGGTTCGAGGCGGCCGTGCCGCACTCGTTCAGCTCGTGCACGACAGTCCAGCGCCCGGCCGGATGGTCGCGCACGGCCACGCCCATGTGCGAGTAGCGCAGGCGGTAGCGGCTCAGGTCCTGGCCGGCGCGCGACACCAGCGCCACCTTGGCGCCGCTGGCGTCGAGCGCCTGCACGGTGCGCTGGGCGAGGTCCATCGACATCACGACCTCGGTCGGCGTGAGCGGTTTGTCGGCGCAGGCCTGGCCGGCCTGGGCGGGCAGGGCACAGGCCAGCAGGATCAGTGCAGACAGCGAGGTCAGCGAGGCCAGCCGTTTCAGGAAGGCCGCATGCAGGCGCCGGCGCATGTCAGCCCGGCTGCGTAGTTCAGTTCGCGGAAACATCTCAGCTCACCCGTGCATGGTGCAGCAGGGCCTTGCCCACTTCGTTCGGGATGAAGGCAATTGCCTTGCCCGACAGGACCAGCACGTGGCCGGTGGACGCCGTCACCACCTCTACTGCAGTGCCGGCCGCCACCGACAGGCCGCCCGCCACCGCACCGGACAGGCGCAATGTCGCGCGGCTGCCGTCGGCCAGGCTTTCGACCACGATTTCCAGGCCGTCGCCGATCGTCTTGACGCTGGCGACCACCACGCTGCCGGCCGCCGCCACGGTGAGCACGGAACCGAACACGACCACGCCGGACAAATTGGCGCTGGCCTGCGACGGGGCCGACTGGCCGGCCGCCGACGCCGTGGCGCAGGAGAAACTGAGGAGAGATGCGAGCAGGGAGGTGACCACAACACGTTTCATGAGATGCTCCTTTGATCAGGTGCAGGCATCATCGCGAAATCGCGGCCGCAGGCCAACCGTGGCCTGCGGAGTATTGTGTTATTGACGGAAACGTATCGCCCGGCGATACCGGGTGCGGCTAGCGGTTATTGCGGCAGGACTGGCGCTCCTGCAGTCGGCGCCGGCGCGCCCGAACGCGCCACCCAGTCCACCAGCGCATCGACCACGGCCCGGCCGCGTCCTTCGCCCGCGCGTTCGTCGTTCACCATCGCTACCACCACGTTCTGCACCCCGCCGGCGTCCGGCACGTAGCCGGCCACCGCCACCACGTTGCGCAGCGTTCCTGTCTTCAGGCGTGCGCGACCGGCCGCCGGGCTGCCGTGCAGGCGGCGGCGCATGGTACCGTCGACGGCGACGATCGGCATGCTGGCCTGGAATTCCGGCGCCCAGTTGCTGCGCAATCCGGCCTGGAGAAGGCCGCCCATTTGCAGCGGGCTGATGCGCTCGATGCGCGACAGGCCCGAACCGTTCTCGATCACGAAGCCGCTGTCGTCGATGCCGCGTGCGCGCATCCAGTTGCGCACGACCTGATCGGCGCGGGTATAGGTGCTTTGTCCCGGCACCAGCGGCAGCGGACGGCTGCCCAGCACCGGGTCGGCTTCCAACGCACCCAGGCTCAGGAACAGGGTGCGCGCCAGCGCATTGTCCGAAGGTTTATTCGTATCGCGCACGACTTCCGGCAGGGCACGCGCGGTGTGCAGGGCCAGCAGGCGCGCATCGGGCGGCGCAATGCCTTCGAGCGTCCTGCCATCGAGCGTGCCGCCGAGCTGTTTCCACTTCATGCGGAACAGGCCGTCGAGGTAATCGTCGCGATCGACCACGTTGATGCTGTTGGTCTGGACGCAGTTCTTCGGGAAGGTCCCGCGCAGCACCAGCCTGATGCGTCCATCGGCGTCCTTCACCGCTTCCGGCAATTTCCAGCCGTCTTCCCAGCGCGCGCAATTGGCGTCGACCAGGGTCATTTCCGACACCACGCGCACGCCTTCCAGCGCCGGCTGCATCTCCAGCTTCAGGCTCTTGCCGGTCGAGCGCATGTCGATCTGCAGCATGTTCTTGTTGACCAGCAGCGCGTCGGGAATCACGTTGTAATAGGCTTCCGGCGACTCGTCGAAGGGCGGTACGCCGCGGTCCTGGCGCGCCGGATTGAACAGGCTGCGGTCCAGCACCAGGTTGCCCGCGATGCGCTGGACGCCGGACAGTTCCAGCGCGCGCAGCATGGTGTCCAGCACCTCGCCCGACAGATCGGCGTCGGCGCCGCCGCGCAGCACCAGGTCGCCCTGCAGCACGCCGTTCTTCATCTCGCCATTGCTGAGCAGCTCGGTGCGGCCGCGAAATACCGGACCCAGCTGCTCCAGGCTGACCAGGGTCGTCACCAGTTTCATGGTCGAGGCCGGCTGCATGGGGCGGCCGGCGCCGTGCGCCAGTATGGTCTCGTTGCCGCGCAGGACCAGCACGCTCAAGTTGGCGGGTGCGATGCCGTTCGCCGCCAGCAAGGCCATCACCGGCTGGGGCAGGCTGCCCGCCGGCAGGACCGCGCCGGCCGGCTGCGGGATGCCGGCGGCCACCTGTGGCGTGGCCGACGAAGCTTGGGATTGCGCGGCAGTCGCCTGCGGCAAAACGGCAGAGGCCTGCGCCACAGGGCGGGTCGCCTGCGGCACGGCAGGGGATGACGACGGCGTGGCAGGCGCCCGCTCCACCTGTGCACAAGCGGACAGGCAGGCCAGGACGGCAATGGCGAGAGCGGAGCGACGGAACATGGTCATCCTTAACCGAAGAAGAGATAGGCGACGAAGATGGCGGCGATCACGCCGGCCAGGTCGGCGATCAGGCCATAGCCGATCGCATAGCGGGTCTTGCGGATGCCGACCGAGCCGAAGTACAGGGCCACGATATAGAAGGTGGTATCGGCCGCGCCCTGCAGGATCGAGGCCAGGCGCCCGACGAAGGAATCGACGCCGTAGGTGGTCATGGCGTCGATCATCATCGCGCGCGAGCCGCTGCCCGACAGCGGTTTCATCAGCGCGGTCGGCAGCGCGCCGACGAAATCGGTGGGCAGGCCGAGCTGGGTAAACACCCAGGCAAAGGCGTTCACGATCATGCCCAGGATGCCCGAGTTGCGCACCACGCTGATGGCGACCAGCATGCCGACCAGGTAGGGGATGATCTTCAGCGAAGTCTCGATGCCGCCCTTGGCGCCTTCGATGAAGGACTCGAACACGTTCACGCGCTGCACCAGCGCCGCAACCATGAAGGCGGCGATGATCGAGAACAGGATCAGATTGGCCGCCACCACCGAGACCAGCTCGATCTCGGCCTTGGCCAGGTAGTGCGTGAGGTAGAACACGATGCCGGCGACGATTGCCGTCAGGCCGCCGATCCAGCCGAACACCACCGGATGCAGCAGATTGATGCCCTGGCGCAGGCTGACCGCGACGATGCCGGTCAGGGTCGAGCAGAAGGTCGCGATCAGGGTCGGAATGAAAATGTCGGCCGGATTGGCCGCGCCGAGGATGGCGCGCTGGGCCATGATGGCCAGCGGAATCACGGTGAGTCCGGAGGTCTGGATGACCAGGAACATGATCTGCGCATCGCTGGCTTCATCCTTGCGCGGGTTCAGCGTCTGCAGGCTTTCCATCGCCTTCAGGCCGAAGGGCGTGGCGGCATTGTCCAGACCGAGGATGTTGGCCGAAAAATTCATCACCATGTGGCCATTGGCCGGGTGGTCGCGCGGCACTTCGGGGAAGATGCGCGAGAAGAAGGGGGCGATGATGCGCGCGAACAGGTTGATGGCGCCGGCCTTTTCGCCGACGTTCATGATACCCAGCCACAGGGTCATCACGCCGGCCAGCGGCAGGGCGATGTCCATCACTGCCATCTTGGCCGAGGAAAAGGTGCCGTCGATGATGCGCTTGAAGATTTCGGTATCGCCGAGGAACAGCCACTGTGCCAGTGCTGCGACGAAACCAACGAGGAAGAAACCGGTCCAGATGTAATTTAATGCCATGTTCAGTCCGAAAGGGCGGTCCAGGCCGCCGCGCGTTCACCCGCCGCGGAGGAGATCACGGCATCGTTGTGCACGATTGTGCAGCTGAGAGTATAGGCGCACAGCAAGCTGCAAAGATGAAAGAATGCAGCGGCGCCATGCACAAAAGTTATGGTGGACAGGGCGTTTACGGCATTTTTATTGCGGCCCGGCTGTCTCCCGTACGGTGGGGTCATTGATGCCGGGGGCATCAATGACGTGCCCACGCGGAACGTCGATCATGGTTGGCGCCCATTTCCATCGAACATCGCGCGCCCCGGCAACGTGTTCAAAAGCGCCTCGCTAGCGCCTGCAATCATGGTTGCGCCGCGGAGCGAATCCATTCCCGCCGCAGGTGCAAGGTGGCGCACGTAACCGCGTGGGCACGGGGTGCCCACCGTACGGTTGGCGTCACGGCTTCGATGTGGGGCGCAGGGTCTCATCACGCCAAGCTCCGTTTGCGTCGCTCCTTTACCCCGCCTATGATACGCAACGCTCAACTAGGACACGCACCCATGACATTCCGCTCCGCCCTGCCCGCGCTGCTGCTGGCGCTCGGCACGCTTGCCTTCCCCGCCGCCGCCCAGGCCCCCGCCAGCCCGGCCGGCACGAGCGGCCAGGGCAGCAAAATCCTGCGCATGTTCCTCTCCACCAGCGAAACTGGCCTCGACCCTGCCGCCGCGTCCGACATCGCCACCTTGTCCCTGCTGGAAAACATCTTCGACCCCCTGCTGCGCTACGACTACCTGGCGCGCCCGGTAAAACTGCGCCCGAACACGACCACGCAGATGCCGGAAGTCAGCAAGGACGGCCGCACCTACACCTTCCGCCTGCGCCCCGGCATCCACTTCACCGACGACCCCGCCTTCAAGGGCAGTAAGCGCGAAATGACCGCGCAGGATTACGTCTACAGCCTCAAGCGCCTGTACGATCCGACCCTGAAATCCCCGTGGTCCTACATGTTCGACGGCAAGATCGAAGGCGACGAAGCGCTCAAGGAGCATTTTAATATCGACACGCCAGTCAGCGGCCTGCAAGCCCTCGACCGCCACACTTTGCGCATTCGCCTAAAAGAACCCGACAACAACTTCCTGTTCTACATGGCCACGCCAGCCTCCGGCGTGGTGGCGCGCGAAGTGATCGAGGCCTATCCCGGCCAGGCCGGCAATCACCCAATCGGCACCGGCCCCTTCCTGGTGAAGGAGTGGAAACGCAGCGACCGCATCGTCCTGCAAGCCAACCCCTATTCGACCGCCGTGTTCCATGCTACCCCCGGCAGCGACGCCGAAGCACAAGCCATCGCCAAAGAACTGGAAGGCAAGCGCCTGCCGCGCGTCGACCGTGTGGAAGTAAAAATCGCCGAGGAATTCCAGGGCCGCATGCTCGGCTTCCTGAACGGCGAATACGATTACCTCGAGCAGGTGCCCGAATCCATGACCGACATGGTGATCCGCGACGGCGCGCTGAAACCGGAACTGCAGGCGCGCGGCATGCAGTTGTCGCGCTTCCCGGTGCTGCAGACCTATTACATGTGGATGAACATGAACGATCCGGTGCTGGGCGGCTATACAAAAGACCGGATCGCCCTGCGCCGCGCCATCTCGCTCGCCTACAACAGCGCCGAAGACATCGCCCTGCTGAAAAAAGGTTTTGCGATCAAGGCCGAGTCGCCGCTGCCGCCGAACGTGCTCGGCTATGATCCCAGCTACCGCAGCCCGGTACCCTACGACCCGGCCCTGGCCAACGCCCTGCTCGACCGCCACGGCTACGGCCAGCGCGACGTCGAGGGCTTCCGCACGAGCCGCGACGGCAAGCCGCTGACGCTCACCATGCACAGCGAAGCCACGGTCGGCGGCCGCCTGCGCGACGAGCTATGGAGAAAATGCCTGAACGCCATCGGCCTGCGCGTGGTGTTCAAGTCGGACAAGAAAACCGAGATCATCAAGGCCTCGCGCTTGGGCAAGGTGACCATGTTCGAAAGTAACTGGATTGCCGACTTCCCCGACGGCGACAACTTCTACCAGCTGCTCTACGGCCCGAACGCCGGCCGCGCCAACTATGCGCGCTTCAACCTGCCGGCCTACAACGCACGCTACGAACAGGCACGCGCCTTGAGCGACGGCCCGGCACGCCAAAAACTGTACTTCGAGATGAACCAGCTGATCCACGCCTACAACCCCTGGGTGCCGCTGACCCATGTGCTGTCGGCGGATATCCGCCAGCCGTGGCTAAAAAACTACAAGCGCCACCCTGTCGAATTCACCAACTGGCGCTACCTGGACGTCGATGTTGCGCAAAGAGCACGCTCCTCCAGCAAGCGCCCCTAGCACATAGTCATTTTCCAACTATAAACATTCCTGGAAGTTATACTTCCCGGCGCTTATTTCATTGGCTCGTGCCAAATAATCAGGCTTACCCTCAAATCAAACATAACGTCTTGCCAAGCCGCTGCCGACGCGCAGCGCCTGGACAGGACGACGGAAAAACAGCGATCGGCCGCTCGGCCCGCATCGTCCACACCCTCAGGAGAGACGCGTGAAAGTAAAAAAACTGGCCCATCTGATTGCCCTGATCGGCGTCGTCAGCCCGGCGGTCGCACAGCAGGTGCAAACGCCCCCGATGGCACGCGTCGAGATCACCGGTTCCAGCATCAAGCGCATCGCCAAGGAAGGCGCGCTGCCGGTGCAGGTAATCACCTTCGACGACATCGAAAAGCAGGGCATCAACACGACCGAAGAGCTGGTGCGCACCATTTCCGCCAACGGTACCGGCGCCGACAACATGACCTCGGGTAACAATGTGTTCGGCGCCGATGCCGACCGCGTCAGCGGCGGCGCCTCGTTTGCCTCGCTGCGCGGCCTGGGCCCGAACAGCACCCTGGTGCTGCTCAACGGCCGCCGCATCGCCACCCACGGCGGCAGCGGCAAGGCGGTCGATCTGAACTCGATCCCGCTGGCAGCCATCGCGCGCGTCGAGATCCTGAAGGACGGCGCCTCGGCCATCTACGGCACCGACGCCGTCGGCGGCGTGGTCAACTTCATCCTGAAGACGGATTACCAGGGCCTCGAGGCCAGCGCCAACGTGAACGCCACCGAAGCCGGCGGCGGCCTGACCCGCCGCGCCTCGATCCTGGCCGGCACGGGCGACCTGGACAACGACCGCTACAACGTCATGGCTTCGCTGACGGTCGACAAGAACAACATGCTGCACTCGCACCAGCGCGACTTCGCCAACGGCTTCCAGCCCACGCGCGGCCTGTCGCCGGACACCACCGGCACCCCGTTCGCGAACCAGCTGAGCGGCGCCGGCACCGCCCTGGGCGCCAACTTCCAGATGCCGGGCGACGCCACGCGCTACCTGCAGGCCAACCTGCTGAGCCTGCAAGGCAAGTGCGATTCGATCCCCTGGATGTCGCAGTACCAGAGCCAGCTCTGGCCCGACGTCACCCCGGTGACCCGCAGCCGCTATTCCTGCGCCTACGACTACGGCGCCGACTACGTCATGGCGCCGCCGGTCGAGCGCGCCAATGCCCTGCTGCGCGGCGTCTTCCAGATCGCGCCGGGCCACCGCCTGTTCGCCGAAGGCCTGGCCTCGCGCTCGGAAGTGACCTCGATCCTGACGCCGATGCAGATCTCGACCTCGCTGGCCACGGGTAGCGCCTACCCGGTCGGCGGCGCCTATTACCAGGACCTGTCGCCCTACATTTCCAGCTACAACCGCAATCTGCCGATCATCTACAAGTGGCGCGCCACCGACTTCGGCAACCGCACGATGGACAACACCACCGAGGGCGCACGCCTGCTGGTGGGCCTGGAAGGCAGCTTCGGCAAGTACGACTACAAAGTGGGCCTGTCGCGCGCCATCAGCAAGACCCAGACCACGCTGACCGACGGCTATGCCTACACCACGCCGATGTACCAGGCGCTGGGCACCGGCAAGATCAACCCGTGGCTGCAGCCGGGCCAGAGCCAGACGCCGGAAGCGATGGCGCTGATCGAGTCGACCAAGTTCCGTGGCGACCTGCAGCATGGCCGCACCACGCTGACCCAGCTCGACGGCTCGGTGTCGGGCGAGATCTGGGACCTGCCGGCCGGTCCGCTGGCCGCTGCGGTCGGCTTCGACCTGCGCCGCGAGGGCTATGCCTACGGCCAGGACGCCGACGCCACGGTCGTCTGGCAGGCGCCGGGCAATGCCGCCCTGAAGGCGGCCGAGCGCGACATCAAGGCCGTGTACGCCGAGCTGATCGTGCCGGTCATCAAGGACCTGGAAGTGCAGCTGGCCGTGCGCCGCGACCACTACAGCGTGATCGGCGCCACCACCAATCCGAAGGTCGCCTTCCGCTACCAGCCAGCCAACTGGCTGCTGCTGCGCGGTTCGGCGAACAAGGGCTTCCTGGCGCCGAGCTTCACCCAGCTGTATTCGGCCTCGCTCGACCAGGAACTGCCGAACGGCGTAATCGACCCGATCGGCTGCCCGCTGAACCCGGGCGACCCGGCCTACTGCGCGATTGCCCGCCTCGACTACAAGAGCGGCGGCAACTCGAACCTGAAGCCGGAAACCTCGAAGCAGGGCACGCTGGGCGTGGTGGTCGAGCCGTTCAAGGGCTTCTCGGCCTCGGTGGATTACTGGATGATCAACACCCAGGACAAGATCCTGAACCGCACGCCGCAGATCATCCTGGCGAACCAGCCTGGCCTCTCGGCCAACGTGATCCGCAACAACGACGGCAACCCGGGCACCATCGAGTACGTGCAGGCCGGCTGGATCAACGCCGGCGGCGTGAAGACGCGCGGCGCCGACCTCGGCTTGCGCGGCGACGGCAAGTTTGGCGACTTCAAGTGGAGCGCGGGCCTGGACGGTACCTGGACCCAGCACTTCCAGTTCGCCGAACTGGCTGGCCAGGCCTTCAAGGAATACGTGGGCAATTTCTACACGCGTGATTTGTACCTGCGCTGGAAGCACAACGCCACCTTCACCGTCGCCCGTGGCGACTGGAGCGGTACGCTGAGCAACAACTTCGCCAGCGGCTACAACGACCAGGTGCCGAACAAGGGCATCGGCGCGCCGCCGCCGGGCTTCGACCCGACCGTGTCGAGCTACACCACCTGGGGCCTGTCGACCAAGTACACCGGCATCCAGAACGCCTCGATCACCTTCGGCATCCAGAACCTGTTCGACCGCGACCCGCCGTTCACCGCGCACAACGTCGACGAAGTCGTGGGCGCCGGCTGGGATCCGCGCGTGGCCAGCCCGCGTGGCCGTTCGTTCTCGCTGTCGATGAAGTACAAGTTCTTCTGATTTGTTGCTTCGTTTGCGGCCCGCAGCCGAAGGAGGCCCGCGCCTCCACGGCGCGGGCCGTTTTTCATTGAAATCGAACGCATGTCCAGCATGACAATCAGCCGGCGCGCCTTTGCCGCCTGGCTCGCCGCCGCCGCCCTCCTCCCCGTCTCCAGCGCGGCAGCCAAGCCACGCACGCGCACACGCAGCCCACGTCCTTCCATGAAACCTCTGATCAAACCGCCGCGCCTACGCCGTGGCGACACCGTCGGCCTGATCGCGCCGGGCGGCTACACAAGCGAAAAATCGATTGCCAAGGCACGCGCGAACATCGAGAGCCTGGGCCTGAAAGTGCGCGAGGGACAGTACCTGCGCGAAGTGAACGGCAACTATGCCGGCACCGTGGAGCAGCGCCTGTCGGACCTGCACGCCATGTTCGCCGACCCGGAAGTGGCGATGCTGTGGCCGATCCGCGGCGGCTCGGGCTGCATCTCGCTGCTGAAGGAACTCGACTACGGCCTGATCCGCAAGCACCCGAAGATCCTGCTCGGTTACTCCGACATCACCGCCCTGCACCTGGCGATCCTGAAGGAGACCGGGCTGGTGACCTTCCACGGCCCGGTGGCCTCGTCGACGCTGTCGGACTATGCGCGCGAGCACATGCTGGCCGTGCTGATGGACCCGCAGCCGAGCTACACGATTCCGATGGCGCTGGAAAACAGCCGCCGCGCCGTGCTGCAGCCGCACTTCGGCATGCGCACCGTGCATGGCGGCAGCGCGACCGGACCGCTGATCGGTGGGAATCTGAGCCTGGTGGCGGCGCTGGCCGGCACGCCGTATGCGGCCGACTTCCGCGACGCCATCCTGTTCCTGGAAGAAGTGAACGAAGCGCCCTACCGCATCGACCGCTGGATGACCCAGCTCGA
>Ga0265797_10003189_pt1 | contig 26592 bp, 29 predicted proteins | sample P2T30metagenome_FD_192433 | JGI IMG/M metagenome (GOLD analysis project Ga0265797, IMG submission 192433) | Plant litter microbial communities from East Loma Ridge, Irvine, California - P2 T30 | ecosystem: Environmental > Terrestrial > Plant litter > Unclassified | place: USA: California... | reverse complement strand
CTGCCAATCGTAGAGAAACATTCGCTTTCACTCGACGAGTCGCAAACGTTGAAAGACTTGCTTCCTGAAAGGCTCCTTAACCCGGAGCACCCTCTCACTACACCCCGCATGGAGACTTATATGCTCCTGCAGATGCATGTATATACAGCATATCAGCTTGACGGTCTTGGATACACCGCTTCTCTCGTGGACGTGGCCAAGCTACAGTTCTATGGCACTGCCGAAAGTCAGATGTCTGTGCTCCGCAACCTGCTTCGTGGATTGAACGAGCCAGGGAAGAAAGACGAGACGGACTGGTCTGCTTGCCGTGCTAAATTGGTGTGGCTTTGGAACTGGGGCATTGATCCGCATGACATCGCTGCTAAGAATGGTGCTGGTGTCCTGGGCAAGATCGAAAAACACGACTTTGAGGCTGAGATGCTCAAGGTCTTCACAGAAAGCAGCCGTAAGTCTATTTCCTTTTCATTTTATTACAGTCGGCATTCTCCCTGTATCGCCTCCTTTACCTTCTCGCGCAGCCCAGACACTTACCCGCCTTGCTATCTTCCAGCTCAGACAGTCGACCCCGTTCGTAATACAGACAGCCTCGCTGGTGGGACAGAAGAGAGCTCGAGCTTCCCCTTCACCACGACGGAAGAGGATGTCGTCCGCATTCACAAAAGCTCTCTCGCTAATCTTGAGTCGTAATGCCTTACAGGGTTCCAATTAGTAGAGCAGCTGTATCTCAGTGGTGATGCGGTCCTATCTCCTGAGCAGACGGAGAAAATACTTCTCAGCAAGGCTCTTGAAGCGTACGACAGTGCAAGTAATGGCAACAAGACAAGAGGCGGCATGAAGAAAGCGAACGACATGTGAGTTGTGATGTCTTTATTGACTACGTGCTAGCGCTGACATGAAAGCAGTATCACGACTTTCCGACCTCACTTCTCATCCAGCAATCGCTTCCGTGAAGTGTCGGCGTTGATTGCGGCTACACACGCTTTGTCTTTCTACTCGCTCATATTACAGCACGGCGTTCCTTTCCAGCCTGTCAGCATCCGCGTCTCACAAGATCCTATCAACCTCATATCGAAAGTCCTTGAACAAAACCCTAGAAGCTACACAAAAGTGGACGACTTGATCGCCATCGGGCAAAATCTGGTCTCGGCCGGGCTACCAGTGGAAGCACCAGAGGCCAATGTCGACGAATTGGACGAGCATTTGGATGCTGCCGAAGCTCTAGCCAGCAAACGCAAAGACGCCGAGCGAAGAGTTACTTTCATGGCGATAGAAGCCGCTCTCAGGGAAGACGACTTCGAGACCGCCTACTCCTACATCGTCAGCCGCCTCACGCCTTCCAATGCAGACATCATCGTCCCCAACAACTCAAAATCAAAGCACGTCCGAAACGCCAGCACAAGCTCAACCACCGCACCCAATAACGACGACGTATCCTGGCGCGCCGCGTTCCTCGCCGGCCGCTACCGCCCCGCCACAGCCTCACCCCCGACCCTGCGCCGCTTGGAACAGCGCACAGAACTCCTCTCCCTCGCCCTCCTCCTCGCCCCGACCTCCGCCTTGACAGATATCCTCTCCGCCTGGCGACGCTGCGAAGAGGAAATGACCGCCCTGCAACTCTCGCAGGCGCAGGAAGAGCAAGACTTCGACGACCGCGCCGATCGCCGCGAAGCTCCCCCTTCCAACCTGCCCGGCCACTTCGTCCTGCCCGACGAACAACCGCAAATGCTCCTGGGCCAGAAGCGCCGCGAGATGGGCCGTCGGGGAGCAGACGAGGATGCTCCCGTGAGCATGTTCGACCTCACCCGAAGCGCCGCAAGGGCTTTCAGCCGCAATGCCTTCCCGCTTGGGAGTGGAGGTGGAAGCGGTGCAGCGGGACGCGGTGGAAACGAGGCGGCGGCGGCAGCAAGAAGCCCGGCTTCGGAAGACACTTCTAGGGATATGTCCGGCAGTATCGACAGTCTTGGTAGTGTAGGCAGTGGGGAGACGGAGTTGCAGCGTGTTCGGAGGAGGGACATGGTTACGAATGCCGTTAGTGGAGGGCTTGCTAGTGGGCTTGGGTGGGTTTTGGGCGCGACGCCGGTGGATAAGTGATGGGATGTGAATGAGGGTGATTGACGATGTGTGTTTTGAAGTGTTGTTTTGTTCGTCACAATCACACTCTTTGTCAATTCTTTTTTATATTTCTTGAATCAGGTGTGAATTGCCTAACTACAATGTTCGCTGGTCGATGGAATCATCGTCGACCGGGGCTTTTTCTCCTCTGTTTTCTCTCCTTCTCTGATCCACTATAAAATGTTTCGATGCGGATATCAACGAGATGAGACGAGATGGAGGTGAAGATGAAGATGATGTCCATCGACTTCACAATGGCTCATATCTGCATCTGTGCATGCACGTAAGCAGCATTGGCCTCCCACCAAACTGAAGGCGCCTGTCAGACGGATGAGCAGTAGTGTATTATAAAAAGGTAGATAGAAGTCGATTGAATCCCTTTTCCACCCTGATGCCCCTCAACACGAATAATCAAGCTTCTCTACAAAACATTTACCTCATTCGTCACATTCGTCGTTACAGCCTTGTTACGAGAAAATCACTCGAGATGCTGCTAGTGTGGTCGATCGAGCGATCTCTCTCTCCCTCTGTGTCTCCCTTCATCTGCCTGGTCAAGACAAAAGACGTAAGTTCATCGAGTCTCCAATCCACGTTGAGAGAATGAACACGACATGATGAAACGCATTACAAGCATTGCCGAGACAGATGGGATTGAACACCCCAATGCATATGCGGAGTCAAAATAGTCGACATCGTTTGAAAAGGAATGAAAAGTTCCTCGTGTATGCCTTTTTGAGTTGGAATGGTTGAAGAGGGGAGCTCGGAACGCGATTTTGCTGACTTTTGAGTGCGCAGTCGATTTAGGAGCTGGCGTTGATGGACTGGAAGGATTATCTTACTGTACCTACTAAGGTGGTGCCGTCCTTTTTGATGTTTTCCAAATTGAAATTGAAAGATTGAAGGTATTGGTTGAGCTTGTTTGGTACATAGGCTTGCTCGTCGAGCACTTTATATCATCAAGTCGGGCGAATCACCATCCCTTCCAATCATGGTGTAAAATTCACAACTTCGTACCAGCATACTTAGTGATATAGTAGTTGAAGTGTTCGAGGTATGTTCGAAAGCATGTTTGGATTCCTATATGAAGAGGTACAGTAGGTGCTACCGGCGCTACTCCCAGCTCGCGAGTCCATGTGCTGAGATCAGCAGCTCTAGTACACTGCCAAAATATCGATGCCTTTGAGAGTTAACACGCTCAGTGTAAGTATCTTCCTGGCACGTCTGGTCATAACTTACCAGCTTCTTTCGTACATTTTTAGAGGTTACGGCCCATTGAGATGGGTCAGGGCTGAATGCAGTCTTTCAGTATAGGATCACCGGCTACTTTCATACACGATCGGAATGACCGATCCATTGAGAGTTGACGCGCTCAAGAGTGGTATCTCACCGGTGCGCATAGCGATGCCAGATGCTTCGTCCATGATCGGAGTGATCGATCCATTGAGATGATCGTTGTGTAGGATCAGGCATTGTCCGCTCACCTCCCAGGCGTGAAAGATAATGAACTTAGGAATTTGCCTGGTGGAGCGTATCTACGTGTGAGCTTAACATGAGACGGATTTGATGGAAAGACCGTTCGTTGAAGAAGGTTTGGTTGATGGCAGTCGGTGCTTCTGTGTACATACTCAGAGTGGTATAGTGGAAGTTACACGCGCTTGGTAGCTTCGGTGCTCCCTACACGCCATTGGCTCCAGAAACGAGAAGCACCTGTGAGCATGAGTGAGCAAAAGTGAGTCATCTGCACTCACTGTTGCTCTTCTCCGCCCTCTCAAAATGGGTGGTACAGTGCTGCAACGTTGGCAAAGTACAGATGGCATACCTAGGTACTATGGCCCCGTGAGGGCGATTACAAGCGCGTCAAAAATGGCTTGATCGTTGACGAGGACTTGGATACCTTTAGTACCGCTATGCAACCGATTCATGACCTTTGTCAAATACGCCAAACGGGAAGATCGCTCACAGGCAAAGGTAGCCCTCGTTGGATAGTATATCGGAACACCTTTGGTCGAAGTCGTGGCTAGATTGTCCCGGTTGATTTGTTCCCCGAGAGGGCAACACCCACGGATGGATTATGATTGTTTCTGAGAGAGCTGAGACCGTACTAGACCCAAAGCGACACACCGCACGGCCGTATCTCAGCTCCGCCCTCCCCCAGTGTAACCCTGGCGGCATTGATAAAGAGGAGCTCCCTCGCCCCCCCAGAAGACATCATTATCACTCACGCGCTTCGCATTCCGACTCACCCACCCCTCAGGGCATCTCCAAAGGCTTCCGGCCTCGTATAAACGAGGCCTCTTCTCAGTGTATCAAGACTCGACAGAGCTTCCCCAACACGAGCAAGACTATGAAAACTGGTCCTCACTCCAACTCCAACTAGACTTCTCAGAGTTCCTCAACCAGGACTTTTCCCACCACAATGACTTACCCGGCTGCGAGTTTGGCTTAAACGACGCCAACTTCGACATCGATTTCGAAGCTCTGCTAGCTTCCACCAGTCCTTCTACCTCCGATACTGCCACGATTACAACGGATTCCTCTGCGACGTTGACGCCGGTCGACTTCTCGACCAGGCAAGACAATGCACCCTTTGACCTGAACACGACCATCCATTTCGATCCTTCCCAGGCTCTCGACTCCTCAACACAGTCGGAACATGCCCCTAATGGCTTGCCCCTTCCCAAGGGCACCTTCAGTGGTTTGAGAGTCGACGTTCCCACGAGCTCTTCTTCTTCCTCCACGAACACGACCACCACTCTCCCCAACCCGCAATCTCAACTTCATACGGGACGGCCAACACCACCTCCCAGCGTCAGCACCGTCGGGCGAGGAGCCTCAAAGTCCACCAGCCCTGCGGCTGCAGACAAGACAGGCCCCGTTTCACCCACGACATCTGATTCTCCAGAAGCCGGCCCCGACTCGCGGAAACGTAAACGCGAGCGCAACACCGAAGCTGCGCGCCGCTATCGCCAGCGTCGCCAGGACCGACTGGAGGAGCTCGAGGAGGCGCTGGCTGCCATGACCAAAGATCGTGACGATCTTCGCATCAAGCTGGCGCGCTCCGAGGCCGAGACTGATATCTTGAGGGGACTGGTGGCGAGGAAGTGAGTGATGCGCGGTTCTATTTAGTTGCTGTGATAGATCACTCAATGCAATTTCCTGATCGTCACACATTGATTGTGCTCTCTCACCGGTCCCGGTACGTTTTTGACGTACGAGAGTCGCTGATACTATCCTGTAAAGAATCCTGGAATCGGTGAGAAACCGCAATCTCCAATGTTCTCTCTCACCGGCATCAGAATGTCGAAACTATACGAGAGTCGCCGATACCACCACGTAAAGCAGTTTGGATCAACGAGAATCTGCAATGTGAATCTGTTTCCTCATCGGTATCAGTAGAACTCTTCTGCAAGACTCTTCTGTTCAATCGTACTGCAGACATCTACTCAAGCGGTGCCACCTGAGTGGTCTTACGGATGCCTTTCGCTTGCCATGATCCTGAGGCATTCACCATTGCAACACCTCAGGTTGAAAAGTCCTCGCGAAAGAGCTCTAACCCTGATCCATCATTCGCAGATACAACCAGCCGACGAGCATACCGACAAGGCCCGAGTGATCGCCTCGCGGCCGCTAAGCAGACCCTGGGACCGGCCGGCATGATATCTGCACGAGTATGGGCCGAAGAAAGCATGTACTGTGGGCTGGGGTGCCATCTCGTATTATTTGCGAGGATGTTCCATGTAGGGCTTGCACAGCGATATCCCCTTTTTCTTTTGTTGATGTTGGAAAGTCAAGTAACAAAAACTTGAAGAGTGATATTCACCTACTCTTGAGGTTGTTTACAATGCAGCTAGCGACCGAGAGAATGCGCACACCAGCAGTAGTAGAATCGCTCGCACTAGCGAACCGTTCGCGCAACGCTTGCTGTCACAAATTGGTTTCAGGCTTTCAGCGCGTCTGGCCAACAACTAGGCGTCTCACCGAGATTCTGGAACTGTAGTAGGGCTGGCTTTAGCAGGGACGTGGAAGTGATTGCGATCGCGTTTTGCAGTAGTGACGACTAGATGCTGGGACGGTCCACGTGCCACTTGAATCGTGTTACATTTCTGTCTTTGAGACTATTGGAAAGAAAAGTACGACGTTGTCTGGTCTGGCCGCATCGGTGTCTGCACAGCAGCGGGTCTGGTAGGCGATTGCTTGTCACAGGATAGTAGTGCCCGCCTTCTACTGTAATCAACGTTTCGGCGGTGCGTCTTGATTTCTCTGAGACTCCTCCGGGGACGCATAGCTGAGCATGTATAGCACGACAAAGCATGCGGCTGGAATAAATAGCCATATCGGTCCGCCATAGACCGTGTGGCCGAAGGATTCCAAGAGCTCGACGGCAAGCAAACGCCAGCGCGTCACGGCCGCGTCCTGTTTGGCTTGGAGGTGTAAGCACGGCCGGCTCGACTAGCTCGTGTCGTGGCCCATATAAATAGATTGACACTCATCAACCTGAGGCAAAGACGCTGATCAAGCGACGAACGACGGCGTCTGATGGCTCCGGATCGAGAGCTGCAAGATCGCTAAAGCGAACATGGCCATGGCAGAGGCGAGCTGTGCGTGTTCTCGCCGTGTCTGCTTTGTCTTGTCTTCATTGTTCGCGGCGCAAGGCATCACGAGGCTTTGGAGAAAGTACAGGGGGTCTCAAAATGGATGACTCTGAAACGTGGAGCCAGTTGCATGGCCGGAAGTGGAACGCTGGTGATGGGGGCTAGCGGAAGAAGAAGATATGGTTGTATCAACCCAAAGCGGTTTCTGTGAGCAAGAGAAAACGGATGTGTTAGTCGTCTATGGAGACGTAGAAGGTGTTCCTTGGGTCCTTGAGTGGGTGTCGAGTTCTCATGTATTCCTCAGATTGGTCTCCCTCACAGAAGCAGCCGTTCCCGGCCGAACACCTGCGGCTAAGAATAGCATTTGGCTTTGCCAGACGGACGCCGGGCGCTTCTTGACGCTTGACCTTGACCAAACCACCACTAACCCAAGGTACTCGCACTCCCCTCGTCGCTCGCGGACGCCAGGCTCTCTGCGCGCGCAGCTTGAACCACCCTCCACTCCCCATACCGCACCGCCCACCGCACTCCTCTCTATACCACCAACTCACGAGCTGAGCCCACGGCTTGCCGCCCACACGCCCGACGAGAAAGCGAAGCCCTGCGACCAGCCTTTGCCTTTTACTAGTCAGGCGCGAGCGCTTCTCTTTGTTTCAGCCTGTGCTGCGCGCTCTCAACACCAACACACAACCTTTCCCAGCCCGCCGACCACCACCACCGACGGGACACTCTAGAAGAGGAAGGGCTACATTCAAAGAGACGCTTGTGTATTGCGAGTGTTTGTCGGTATCGCTGCCTGAGCGAACAAGCACGTCTACCGCTAGCGAGCGAGCGAGCGACGCTTTCAGCCCGCATCACATCGCTTGAGCAGACTGCATCGCACGAGACTTGCGACTCTACTCCGCATTCCATATACCTAGCCAGCCCTCTGCTTGTTCATCGTAACAGCTGAGAGCGATAGTTGCATTGCTGGTAAGTACCAAGCATCACACACCACCACCCCTCTATAGGGCCGGGCCTGGGCCTCTGTTTGGGCGACCTAGCAAACGCCCAAGAATAGCCCTTGTGGCATGCGCATGAAAATCGCAAAGATAACGGGCAAAGGTGCAAGCATGTGGCAAAGAGCCTTGGTTTGCTGATTGGAGGACAGCTACAGGCGATCGCCCAGCGCTTGCAACGCGCCTGTCATTGGCCAGCGAAGGCGCTTCCTTCGATTCTCTACGACCTTTTCCTTGACCCACCGGCCTTCTTCCACGCGGACATGCAATAAACGCGTTCTAAGAAAAGCATCCCACTCTCCTTGCAAGCGCTTCCTATCCTTGAACCCCACCGCACCGGCGCCAGCAGCGTGTCGTAGTACCTTCTGCAGCACTTGGCGCTTCGTGAGGTCCGGCATCTCACCAGTCACGAGCTTTCCTGGAGAAAGCTGTTCGGTACGTTACATCCTCCCTCTTGCGCAATTCAAACGCCACAAACCCATTCGGGCTCCCCGTCGTCGCTGTTGGCCATGCAAGCTTGACTCGGAGTCTCACAAGCGCTATTGCCTATGGACTACAGTGCTTGCACGCCGTCCTAGCCTTCATGCTGGCTTTGCCTCTGTCCATCTTGATGCTCTTGTTGTCTTTCCAACATTCTTTGATAGCGAGCGGCGCAGGTAGCTGCTCGTCTTGACACAGCCTACTGACAATGGCGGACAACAGATCATTACCAACCGGTGGACGGATCGGGCGCATAACGAACTCTTCACGCTCAATCGACTGGAAAGCATACGGTCGATTCTGGTCCAGGTCAGGCTTAGACAGACAAGCCACCGAAGCAACAGAGTCTTCAGTTCATTCCGTGTCTACGCTGGCCGTGTCCGACACAAACATGTCCGCAACTAAAGAGCTGCCCCATCCAGCATCTCCTAGTCCTTTGGTCGACTTTGCTCCCTCTTCAGATTACACAGACAAAGTCTTTAGGAGATTTCACAACCCCAACATCAGCGATTGCACCGCAACATCTAACGACTCTTCGCCCACTACGACCTGTTCAACCATTGACGACTCGAGTGCCACCGAGCCCTCTCCTGGTTCTTCACCCGAGTCTCCACCTCCGAACTCGTTCAGAACAGGCATGTTTCGCCCACGCACCTCACACGAGCAGACTGCTCCCTTCTTTGAGCTACAAAAATCTGCACCTCCAAAGAAGGGGCGTAACCTCAAGAATCTCGCCGTCAACACTTCTCGGACACCAGGACGAGCATCTTCAACAACGAGCCTTCCACTCTCACAGAATGCAGAGCCCGAGCCCAGCATCATGTCTCCCTCCTTCGTCAAGCCACCTTCACCGCCCAAGCGAAAACCAAGCAACCTCGGATTGACTATCAAAACCCCGGCAATGATGAATCCTTTGCCTCAGCAAATCAAGCTGTCCATCCCGGCAACACCTTCAATAGGGAGACCTGGTACTCTTCGCCACTTCCAGTCAAGCCCATCACTTCCTCTGTTTCCCATGTTCGGCGGTGACAGTGTGGCGGAGGCAACAAATCTGTTTCAGTCCACCACGTTAGAGACGATACTTTCGCCGACCGAAGGACCTCAGATTCAAGCAAAGGTTGACGAAGAACAGAACTTTGACGTCCCGCTATCAAAAGAGGAAAAGCCAGAAGCCTACCCGGACGGACCAATTTGCGTGCATGAGCCCTACATCGATTTATATCTGGAGCCTACCGCGGAGCAAGCACGGCATTATGACGTGGTGCTGAATGTTGCCGTCGAGGTGCGGAATCCACTCGACCCACTCGCGGAGCCTAAATCGCCAGAACCAGAGATACGACTCGATGGAGGTGGTGGCATCCAGTACGCCCCCAAACGTGAGAAGGGTTTTCAAGAACAACGCCAGCCAAGCTCGCCTACAACGCCAAAAGCAACGGCTTCGAGTCTCCAAAATTCAGCCCAGTCGGCATCAGGAGCTGTCTTGAAAGACCCAGAGTACATACACATCCCGTGGGAGCACAACAGCGACATTGTCCCAGACCTCCTACGACTTGTCAAGCTCATCGATGAGAGAGTTGCCGAGAAAAAGAGAGTCCTGGTGCACTGCCAGTGTGGAGTCAGCCGCTCCGCAAGTCTGGTGGTCGCCTATGGCTTGTACAAGGATCGTTCCTTGAGTGTTCAAGAAGCATACGATGCCGTAAAGGCGCGAAGCAAGTGGATTGGTCCTAATATGGTACGCATTCCCACGTTCCAAGCTCAGATGGCTGCTAACGTATTTCCTAGAACTTCATCATGCAATTGCAAGAATTCAGATCAAGTCTCGCCCGAGGTGGCCTGCTTCCAGAAAATCGTGGTCTTTCGCCAATCACTCCAGGATCTGCGCTTAGCGAGTGGCATGGTCCGTTCTCTTCACGTTCGACAGATGCAGGACCACCCTCATCGACTTTGTCTGTTGGATCTGCGGGTTTGCATAGGCCGATTCCCGACACCGACTCGCTGCCTGCCCTTAGTCCTGGACCATCGTCGGCTCCTTCTGGTATGCCGTGGCCGAAAGACCACACCGAGCAAAGCAAGCGACCGAGAGCCCTGAGCTCGACCAGGACATCGCCTACTTATGTCGACCCTGCAGGACACATCATACCATCACTCAACGTAATCGAGCCAGAGCGGCCCGAAATCAAGCAAAAGGTTGTCACTGTACCAACCTTCCCTCACAAGGAGGATGAGGCTGCAACACCGACGGACGTCGTCACATCACCACGGGCAACAGAATTTGCAATGACATCTCTCCAGCCGTCCATGGCAGTAGACTCGGCGGATTCATTTGGTCTGATGTCACCCACATCGACCGAATTTGGATCATCACCATTTGACCGCTCTGCTTTGTTGGCGCAACTGGGCATGGGCTCTATGCACCAGCACGACAACGGCCTTGCCCGTGCTAGGTCGCTGGGCGTGAGGCACTCGTCTCGGAATTCACGAGACGATTCTCGCAAACTCGGTACGCCAGGAGGCAAGAAACTCCGAGGCAAGGTATCATCTCCCAGCATCAGAGAGCAGCAAGAGTTACAACGCTTGCAGGCAGACATAGAAGCTAGACTTCACATCGAGCAGCAGCAGCAGCAACAACCACCCCAAGATCGACAACAAGATCCACCGCCACAACATTCTGGCAGTTTTACACTGCCGACGTTTGCGGGATTCGGAGAAGCTCTCATGTCGCCACGTGCGACTGAATTCACAGATAACCCGTTTGCAATGACTTTATCGCCGCCAGCGCCGACCGCTCCTGCCGGAGAGCAGCAGAAGAGCGATCAAGATCCTCGGAGCCCAGCACACAAGGGTGTGAGTCCCATCACCCGCAACATCGGCGACGTGTTATGACCTCCAACATAGTGCAGCAGAATGCTGCACCTTAGTGTCAAAAAGCCCGGAATTTCCAACATCACAGCAAGACCCAGCCCGCTGTTCACAGCAGCAGCACATTCACACAAGCCACCAGCAACTCAGCTTCCTCGCTTGTTATCACCATTTTCGAAGGAATGAGGGCGAGAGGAAAAGAGAGAGAGAGAGAGAGAGAGAGAGAGGAAAGAAGAATCGGCAACTAGACCGACATTCTCTTCACCTCCTCCTACTACCATGCACACGCATCTTCGTTCCGTTTTCCTTTACTCTGCAGCTTTCCCGTTTCCCCCACGCCCCAATGCGATTGCATTCCTTCGGCTTTCCCTCTCCCCCCTCTTGATGGACGGGAGAGATCTTTTCTTTGCGTGATTTCTCTTTTCAAGAGTTGAATCAAAATTCTAAACACGAGCGACGAGGATGGGAATGGATGGGATATACGGCAAAGAAATGCGATTCTTGCCGTCTTGTTTCTTTTCTTTTATCTTCATTTCCTCTTCTTCTCTTCTTTTTACTTGTTCTTTTCTCTTTTCTTTTGCTTGTTGCTCGAGCTGCTGCTGCTGCTGCTGTGACACCGGAGGCTGAAGACTTTATGAGAAAGGAAAAAAATTCCTCGAGTCGTAGTCTGTATAAGAAGACCACCTACACATTAGTCTTATGTAATTCGGAAATCACAGAGGTCACCCGATTGTTTATCTGTCGTTTAGTTTGTCCAAGTGAAGTGCTCTCATCGCTCGAGGAACGAATCGACTGGAACAGATCTGGGCGATGCTGGCAGTAGTCTGTCTCAATTGATTTGTCCCGTGAGCCGCTTGTTTTTGTTTTTTTCGTGTTTGTTGGCATACTTTCTCTCTAGAGATTTCCGCGATACGTTGTGGTTTTCAAATGTTTTTTCCCTCTTATTATATAGGCCGCCGAGATGTAGCACTTGTGCTACGAGCGCTACTACAAAACTATATCACGGCGAAGTGGAACCAGGCTTCGAAGTCGTCCACCCTCAAAGAAAAGCTATGTGTTCGCGCTCACAGATCAATTACTGTACACATCCGAGCGCGCGTCAAATACCAGCTCTCGCCTCCCCTGCATCCAACAAAACGCCGCGAACTCCATCCGCCCTTTGACATTTGCTTGGGTAAATTATTCCTTTTCATTTACTCCTCAGCAACCCAGCCGTATGCAATTCCGGTCAGCAGACCGGCAGTCGCCCACAGACCAGACCAGCCCAGGGCGCCGACCAACTCAGTACCCTCAATCGTAACGAAGACACGAGCGAAAGTATTGAGGAAGGAGCTCAGCATCAGCACGGCGGTGCGCTTGGCCAAGACCTGGGTGCGCGCGCTGAAGCCGTCGGGGCCGAAACCGAGGTTGTAGGCGACGGTTTGCGCGAGGTTTGCGGTCTCGGAGTCGAACTTGGGCGGAGCGGCGACGGGGTCGAGGGCGCGCAGCAGCCTGTTAGAGGCGGCGATGGTGGGGACGAAGAGGAAGCGCGCGGTGGCCAGGCCGGCGGGCACGGCGAGCAGGACTTGCAGCATCAGATTCTCCTCGCGCTCGTGGTGCAGGGTACGCAGGTTGTCGAAGTGGGTGATCATGTAGACGGGCAACCAGGTGAAGGCCGAAGTGTAGAGGGTGAGGGCGTATATGGCGGCGCCGAAGACGGAGACGAGGCCCAGGACCTGCCAGTCGCGCACAATGGTGCGCGCGCCGCCCTTGGTCAGCTTCGCGTCGGTGTGCGAGGCAGAGGCGCGCGTGAACAGGGCGAATGGAATAGCGATGCTGAGCAGGTCGGTGGCGAGGGCGGGCAGCACGGCATAATCGTGGGCGGTATAAAAGGCATTGAGCAGGTAGTAGTACGGCAGATTGCTCAGCAGGGTGAGCGCAGTGAGGTCGAGCCCTAGAGATGGGTTGTTAGCACTGCGCAGGCGATCTGCAGTCCTCGCGGGTCGCGTCACTTACAATCATAGCCCGACGAGAAGGCGACGAGCAGCGAGACGAGCTTCCAAGCGACGACAGCGGCGACCTGCCACTCCTGAGTGAGGTCTCTGCTGACAGCAGCCAGCTCGAGGCCGGTGATCTCGCTGAGAGCGCTGTAGGCAAAGGCGCTGATGCTCAAGCTGGACACGACGAGCAGCGGCAGACGCACCCAGCCGGGCAACCTCGACGGCGCGGGCGGCGTGGGCAGGATTTCTTCTTGGGCGGGATCCATTTGGGCGCGTGTGACGTCTGGGCTGAATTGCTTGTCGAGGGCGAGGAAAGGAACGTGGGAGGCCATTGCTCGGTGGTGGAATCAAAGGGAAAAGCAAAAGGACGAGCGCGTGTGTGGGTCGCGTTCCACCTCGAGCGAGCGAGCGCAAGTTGACTTTGCGCTTAGGTCGTGCGTTTCCTCGGTGATGAATGACGTACCAACTTCACTTACCGCTGATGTGAAGATGTGAAGCTTCATGTGTCATGGCCTCAATACCTTAATCAATGATGTGCCGTCGTGCAGTTGTGCTACACATCTGTTTCAATCAAATTGACGACAACGTTCAATATTCAATTTCTTCCATACTTTTATCTAACCGTAATGGAAATGGGTATGGAATGCAAAACAAGACCCAGCACCCTCACCTCTCAAACCCAACATACAACGCCATGACAAAAACGCAAAGAAAATCATGTGGTGTATATTTCTCAAGGGATCGGTTTCTTCTGTTGTTTCCGTAATCTCATTCTCTGTTTCTGGGAAGCCATGACCTGATAACCCAATGGCTGTCTTCCTTACATTCGCGCTTTGAACACACAAATGACCCTTACTAGCCCTCTCGCCTATCAGGTCGTGTTCTGCGTCCACCCTTCAAACTCTTCATACGGTTGAGGAAGCCCCCACCACTTGGAGCCTTCTCGCCCTCGTTACTGTCAGGCCGCGGGCTGTCGGCTGTGATGCTCCTAGTAAGTCCAAGCCGGCTCCCGGTCGGTATCGCAGAGCTGGCAGATAGGTTCCGTGTTGCAGATGGCCTTTCTTGCTCTGCAATCCGGATCTGAGCTCCCTTGCGAGCGTACGCATTCTCATAATCCTGGTCGAATGGGTTGACTTCATTCTCGTTCTTGTAGTTTGCCCCTGCGCGCGCGGGTCCGCCAGCGGATATCGCCTTGTGTGGTGGCGGGCTGACTTCAATGGCTTCTTCGTTGCTGTTGCTCGCTTGATGGTAGCGTGCCTCAGGAGTGCGGCCTTCGTAGCCAGGCGCGCGGCGATTGTTGGACATGCCACGGAAGCGTTGAGCAATCGACTTCTTACGGGAAAGACCTCCACCGGGAGCAAGACCTGTGGCCTTGTCGTCCGAGTCACGGCGTGTAATATCACGTCTGCTGGCCGGTGCTCCATCCAGGAACGTAGAGGTTCCAAGGCCTGTAGATTCGGTTCCGTGGACGTAGTCGCCTCGTCGGGTAGGGTCAATAATATTTGCATCGGCCTTGCGAGTGCTGCCGAACTGGTCAAACGCCTCTTCGCCACGTCCATGGAACCGATCAAGATCAATCCCAGAATTCAGCGGGCCTGCACCTCCAAGAGCCATGTTGGCGGAATTGGCAGGGAATGCCTCCATTGGTGCGCGACGGTCCTTCTTGACGTTCCGGTGGGGGTTGCAAGCATCGAATGGTCCATCGTGGTGGAAGACTGTGCGCTTGTTAGCAAGAGCTATGTACCGAAGACAAAAACAACGGTAGCATGAACTTACGTCCTTGACCGTAGATGCCAGTCACATCCAACTTGTCGATAATGTCAAGACCCTGTGGCTTTTTGCTTCGGCCGCCAGTCCGGATCTTCTCCTTCTCGCGTTTGTGGCGTTCATCGCGCTCTTTCCGCCTTTCGCGCCTCCTGCGTTCCTCTGACTCTGTACGAGGCGGGCGGTCGCTGCGCTCGCGATCCCTGCGACCTTCGTGCTCTTGGCCTCCCATGACTGAAGAGGCAGACAGGCCTCGTGGTCGCTGAGTTGGTGGACGGGTGCTTGCGCCAGCGGGTGCAAGAGGGTCACGGGGTCTGTCACGGCGCTGCTCGGTTCCGTAGGGGCGAGGTGGGTTCACAGGTGGCGCTGCTGAACGTGGTGGAGGCACTCGTGGGGCTGCTCGTGAAGGCGGAGCATCTACACGTGAATTAGCCAGGCGAGTTGGTAGTGGCTGTCTGGGTATACATACCTTTCGCTGGTCCATCGAGAAGTGACATGTCGCCCTGGAAAGATGGGAAGTCAGCAAATGTATCGCGACACCGCTGAAAGCGTTCCATGGCCATGATGGGCTTTATTTTGCATGCTTCAATAGCCACAGGGTGTGGATTTCTTGCTGTCGTCCAACATATAGGGGCAGCGTTTGAAAATGACATCTGATCTTTTGCACGTCGCACCAGAACGGGAGGCCAACCGGAGAGGTGCATGTCTAGCGGCATTTGCCGATGGTAAGAGTAAACAAAACGACACTTACAAAGATATCCGCAGTCAGGCCATTGACCTCTTTACTAGTTGGAGCAGCTGGTGGAAAGTCGGAAACGTCGAGGAATGGGTTGCGCGACATTCTGTTCTGGGTGGAGTCGAAGCTCCTAGGCGAAGCACTGAGGAGGCCTGGTGATACGGCGCGGTTGCGGAAGGGGTTGTTGGAGGAGAGGTTGACGGACAAGGTGGCGGTCTCTCGTGCGGCGGTGTTTGGTGAAGGTCGCCGGGGTTCTAATGGGTAGGAGAATTGTCAGTGGGCGGGCGAGGGTGTGCGTGTGCGTAGGTGTTTGCGTGGATGTGGATGTGGATGTGGATGTGGGTGGGTGTAGCTTTGGGCGCAGGCGGTGGGGAGGGATTGACATCGGGATTGGGTGTGGCAGCGCTGATTGCGAGGATCGGCAGGCATGAAACAACAGAGCGGAGCGCTTGCTTGCCTGCCTGCCTGTCTTGTCTTGTCTTGCCGGGGCTGTTCGTGTGGGTGAAGGAAGTGGGAAAGGGATCAGTTCACTGCAATACTGTAATGCTTACCTGGAACCATGGCGGCCATTTTGGCGACGGATGTGAATTGTTGCTGGTGTTATGTATGTGCTGCTGGGACTGCCGGCGGCAGGATTGCTGGTATGCGGCCTCGGGCGCGTAGGATGGAAGTGTTTGCTGTGAAACTGGCGGCAGAGTGTCGCAGAAGGCTTGCGCGGACGCGGTGTATGCTGGGCGTTCAGGGACCGCTGGTCAGGCCAGGGCAAGACTGAGCGAGGGCGATGGGTGGGTGACGTTTCGCCGGTCGTTCTCGCTTGCTTGGGTTGTGTTGGGTAGATTGGACGGGGGCGGTGGTAGTACGGAGTAGCAGCAGCACTTGAGTGGATGTGCAGTAGGTGTGTATGCATGCACAGCAGTGGTAGCAAGTAGGTAGTGAAGACAAGCAGCAGTGCCAGGAACAGGAGTCGGGTCGGAGTAGAAGTCAAAGGAACAGCTACTCGTTAGTCCCGTTAGTCCAGCACCACCTTACTCTTGTCTCCTTGTGGGCTTGCGTGCCAGCGTGACCCGTAGTAGTCAGCAATCTGTATTTTAGCCTCGCCCAAGCCAAACTCTCTCCCCGGTCTGCCAGTAGTCCTGCTGGTGCTGCTGCATATTGACTTCACTACTCCCTCCCGGCAACCGGCTCGCTTGGCGAATGCTGCCAGGCTATCCCCTCTTCTTGATCTCTTCTGGCCTCTTTCCGTCTCAGGAACCCCACCTCCGACTCTCCTCCTCTCCTCTCCTCGGCAGCCTGCTCGGAGTCTCCCTCGCCGTCGTTTCTGCGGTTAGAATAATCTATTTACTTGTCACATGTATTTCTCCTTGGATCGGAACACTCTCCATCCACGCTCGGCCAACATTGAACACTTGTGGACAGCCTTATGCTCGCCGAGTTCCCACTCTTCTGCATATGCGTCGTGTGGGACCATTCCCAGACCCTTAATCAGTGAATCTGCCAAATCTGCCCAGCCACCGACCGCAGAGCCGCGTTGCCTTTTGCGGGCACACTGACGACACCCGAGATCTGCTTTCACCCCGACCTAATTCCCGACGTCGGTACCAAGCGTATCCCTCTCATCTCCTTCTCCTCGTGTCACCCCTTTTGATCCTCTCGGAAAGCCACGTTGTGGGGACGCTCCCTCGTTCTCTTTGCCCTAGTTCCCGATCTGGCTTTTGCAGCACGGTAGATCTCTTCAGGGTCGACCTCGACTTCACTCTCTTTGGGATAGCCGCACGTGCATCTGCTCAAACTAGTCAAGCGCGCACAATGGCCGACACGACGCACGCAAACGGCGTGGCCACAGACAAGACTGAGTGGTACGGCGGTGCAACCAGATTCGAGCTTGAACTGGAGGTACAGCATCACTCCACTTGTTCCCGCATGCAATCACAAGGATTTCCAGTACCTTGCTGACATAATATCAGTTCGTCCAATCCCTGTCGAACCCATACTACCTTCACCATCTTTGCGTCCAAAAGTACTTCGAAAATGATGCCTTTCTGGAGTGGTGCAAGTATCTCAAATACTTCTCCGAACCCCAATACCTCCCCTATCTCTCGTACGTGACTTGTTTTGTCCTATCCTTTGTGGAGAAGCTTATTAGTGCATCGTGAATCTAATCGGCTATCTAGGTACCCTGGACCCACGCTAAAGGCTCTGGATCTTGTTCAGCAGGAACAGTTCCGCAAAGACATTTTGAGGCCCGATCTGGTTGAGACGCTTACAAACACCTGGATGACCGCTTTCACATCGCCAAGGGAATGATATGCGTCTGTCATGACTTGAAGATGAATCATTCTGCAGCGCCAGTCCATCCATGTCGAACATTGTCCACCTCACGACATCAACGTCCAGCAACTGAGCCACCCAACGCTCAGCGGCGTTGGACTCAACATCACCCACCGCATTTGATACTCCGATTGACTGCTTGGAACACCGACCGACCTTTCGCGATCCCCAGCAGGACGTTTTTCTGCGCCAGAAGCGCATAGCACCTGGAGCCATTCATGGGGTCGATAGTTGGGATTGTGATTGGTGCTTTCACGGAAACGTTCGATCATTGAATCAACGCAACCATTCGAGACGCGCTCGCTGCCTTGAGGGGTGGGGCCACAGCATCTGAAAATGGGCCTGCATCCGGTAGAAAATGAATGCAGAAGAACTGTGACCTCGTTGTGTACCTTAAAACGCTTTTGTTTGTTTGAAATCGATTTCAAGAGAATGTCTTGATCTGTTCACAAAGTAGCAAATGTTTTCGGTAAGACAAACAGTATACGTTTGATGCAAAGACTATCGCTAAAGCACATGAGCCCATGAGCTACGTCAGTTCGGTTGATGTTATTCTCCTAGCGCTTGAATACTATCCACCAGAACTAACGCAATCTCTTCTCGGCTTGCTTGATGTCACAATACACCTCGCGCTGCTGACATGTATCTATATAGCACGCGAGTTTGCTTCCAACAAAAGCTCTTGTCAACCCCAACCCCAATCCTAAGTCCCACCCGTCCACTGAGATAAACGATACTCGACTTGACAAGGAAAACGACCGCCGCAGTGCCAAGTATGTGGGTCTCAACGGACAAGAACAATCAGTCAAAACTCCTTGTCATGAGTTGATCTACGAGTACACAGAATCAAGTTTTTTCCTTTGGCGCCGAGTGCCGTGAAGAGGAATCGAGGTTCCGGTCCGCGGACAGGGTTCGGTACATCATCGTACAGGGCTGAGGCTCCACGTGGGGCAAGCATGTTGAGCTGCACCTGCCAGCGAACAACTTGGACGTCCTATAACAACACCATGTAGTCCTGCTCTTTGATGCCCGGTCTTTTTTGACCAGGCCCGACGACCAATTCCCGTACGACTGTGATCTCAGGCCGAGAAGAGCATTACCATGGACTCAAAAACACAGCCGCTTCGCGGCAGACAGCCTCCAGCACTTCCACCTCGCGGCCAGTCCATGTCCAACTCAGCTGTTCCACAGGATGCCCCTCCCTCATACGACTCAATCGCCACGGCGCCCTATCCTTCCTGGACCGCCCGAAATGACCCTCGCGCCTCTTCGTCAGACTCTCTTACGCCGTCCGACGACAACAACGCTGAAGACCTTCAACATCAGCCCCACCCGGACCGTCGCAGGAAGCTCCTGTGCATCTACGTCCATGGCTTCATGGGCAACGAGACCAGCTTCCGCTCCTTCCCAGCCCACGTGCACAACCTGCTCGCCGTCCTCCTCTCCGAGTCTCATGCCGTGCACACGAAAATTTACCCCCGCTATCGCTCCCGCAGGAATATTACCTGCGCCCGCGACGACTTCAGCGCGTGGCTGACGCCGCATGAAGGAGAGAATACAGATGTTGTGCTGTTGGGACACAGCATGGGAGGTCTGGTCATCGCGGAAGTCGCGCTGATGCCTTCGCCTACAAGTGACAGGCCGTTGAAGCATAGGATCGTTGGCACAGTGAACTTCGACGTGCCATTCTTGGGCATGCATCCTGGTGTTGTGAAGAGTGGACTGGCCAGCATATTTTCTGCCCCGCCCGAAGAACCGACGGATCGCTGGGAGGACACGCAAATGGCGGCTAACGCCGAGTCAAGCGTATCAACCAATAGGCCGCGCGATAACTCTTTGGCGCCTTCGTCCACGTCTGATGGACTGTGGCGGCCAGAGAAGACGGATCCAAATTTCAATCCTACATTTCAGAATGATGTTGCTCTGCCGGTGCGGAAAGGCTGGCGCAATGCGTGGCACTTTGTTTCGAAGCACTCGGATAACTTGAGAGAAGCGACAAAGCAGCTCGTGACGTCTCACATGGAGTTTGGCGGCGCCATGGCAAACTATGGAGAGCTGAAGACAAGGTACGCACGATTGAGGGCGCTCGAAGAAGACAGCGATGCGGTGCGGAAGAGTGTGGTTGAGGGTGGCACCCCGCCGAGGGTACGTTTCGTGAACTACTATACAGCTAGTACTGGAAGGCCGAGAAAGCCCAAAACACCGGAAGAGGAGGAATTGCCTGAAGGAGTGGGAAGTAGCGCGACTCTGGATATTGTGGAGAACAAGATTCTTGACAAGATCCCAGGCGTGTCGCGCTCACCGAGCCCTGAAGTCAGGCCAACCGAGAATACTGACGACCAACGCCACGCGAAAGAAGCAGATGCATCTTCGCTCGACGACAACTACGAGTCTGCTCCCGAAATGAGCCACGTCGACCCTACGCCAGAACAAGATGTTGATGAAGCACTCCCCGAGGATTCTGCTGGCGCTCCATCTGTTTCTCGGAGCTTGACAGTCGCCCCGTCGACAACGGCATCAACATCAGCACCCTCTACCAGCTCGTTGCCACCGATCCCTGACCTGCCTGCTGCGCCGTCACCGCTTGACGTTAGCTACATCGAAGACAAGCAGACCCGAAAACTCGTAGAAAAGGAGCACTTGCGTGCCACGAAAGCATACGAGCAAGCTGTGAAAGAACGCGAGCGTATGATCCGTGATCGAGCCAAACTTGAGGAGAAGCGCGAGCGCAAACTGCAGAAGGAAGCCGACAAGGCGGAGAAAGATGCGCAGAAGGCTCGATTGAAAGCCGAAAAAGAGGACGCCAAAATGGTGAAGAAGATGGAGAAAGTAGAAGAGGCCAGGGAGTTGACCCACTCCGAGAAGGAAGAGAAGCGTTTGGCCGATGAGCGCGAACGAATGGAAAGGGAGGCAAGACGAATGCGAGGCGAACCCGAGCCCGAAGCTGGAGAGTCTTCGAAGCTTGAGAGGCAACGGTCTTCTCCCGGAGACTCACAGCCACCGACTATAGCATCCTCGTCCAGCCCGCCACCTCCAGCCCGCCAGGCTTCTACTGTGGATGACGCCAAAGACAAGAAGCCACCTAAAGACCGCAAGTTCTGTACGCTTCCGCCTAAGGATTCTCAGGGTCAGCGCGATCCGTGTTGGCCACGAGTGTTCATGAAAGACGTCGACGAGGTAGGCGCGCACTGCGGCCTATTTTTCGTGGACGAACGTTACGAGAGACTGGTGGGAGACGTCTCCGAGAGAATTGAAGGTTGGGTGAAGGCTGAGGGTGGGATTGAAGCTGGCATGGAGAGGATGAGGTTGAAGTCGTAGGCCAGTATTCACACGGGGCCTGCGGCCGGTTTTTTTCTTCTTTTTCTCTGCGATCACATTTTCTTGTCTCTTTCGATACCCGGTGTGCAGAGGTCGGTTGGCCGGCAGGTCCGGCTGGAGATCCATTGAGCGAAGTTCCCTTGCGAGTACATAGTTTGTTGTCTACGGCAGGTAAATAATGGGTATCATATGCTTTCTGAGCAGAACCAAGACGCCGATCATGCGAAATATCTCCATAGTCTTCTCTATTCGAAGAAGCCTCCGTCGCTCTCGTCGTCGCTGGCTTCAGGCTCCATTTCTTCGGCCTTCCGCTTGCCATTCTTGTCCTCTTTGCCCTCGGCCTTCTTCTTCGTGTTCTTCGCTTTCGTCTCATCGTCAACGACTCCCTCCACCGCCTTGTAGTTGCCTTCTTTATCCAGCTTCCCATTCCTCAGCGCATCCAGCTTCCCTTCTGCCACACATTTCTTCAAAAGCGCCCTCATCTCAGCATCGCCCTGCCTAGCCACCTCCACCGCCTTTCCATCCTCCTCCTGGCCATCTGCCTTCTTCACACTAGGGTACAGCGCCACATAAGCCACGTCCAGCGGGTAGTACATAGCATACTGCACATCAAGCTCACACTCATCCGCCTCCCTCGCGAGCTCCTCACGCCTCACAGCATCGTCCTCAACCTCCTTCATCGCCTTGCGCGCCCTCTTCAGCCGCTTCGTCGCCTTTTGCCTGTCGAAGAACCGCACCTTGTGATACCGCGCAATCATCTTACTCCTCTTCTCCGCCGCCTGGGATTCCGCGAGCTCGTGCTCCGCGCTGGCCAGCTCGCGCTCTTTGCTGATCCGCACTTTGGGCGGCAGCGGTTTGTTCTTGCCGCCGGCTTCGCCCATTGTCTTTTCCGTGACATCGCGCTCGAGCAGGCGTTTGATGTTGCGGATGCTGGTTTTCAGTTCGTTGACAGGGCGGGCTTTTTTGAAGGATTTGCTGCCGCTGAGATTGTCGGGCTTTTGGCGCTTGCGTGGGTGCGAGTCGCGCGGTACTTGGGTTTGTCGCGATGGGTGGACGTCGTGGGCTGGGCGTTTGGTGGCCATGTCTGTGGTTGTGGTTGTTGTGGGAGATGTGTGCTGTAAAGTGTGCGTGTCTCTTTCTAGATTTCCTCTTCTCAAAGTCCCTACACGAGAGAATTGCTAGGTAGTATTGGAGTTCCGAGCCGTGAGTGCTTTTTGGAATGGCATGCGATTCTTCAAAACGGGCACTGGAACTTTTCGAAGAGGAAAGCCCTCGGCTGGCCGATCGCGCCCGCGCTAGACTAGCTTGGCCAAGCTCACTTCACGTCTCCACGAACAGGAAGCGCGAAAGCAAAGAACATCGAGAAGCGTGAGATAAGAGGGATTTGCCATTTCTGTGAGCGCACCTTTGCTCGCTATGAGAGCGGCATCGTCTCATCAATCAGACGATCAGCTCGCCGCCAATGGAAGCGGCTGTGCGCTGGTCGCCACACTCCGTCGGCGACAAACACCGGTTCCTCTTGGTTGACGTCGCCGAGAGCAGCGTGACACTCAATGAATTCGATGCGGCAAGCCTAGACGGGCCCAAATCGTCCAAAGTCCACCACCACAGAGTCGCCCACCATGGCAAGCTGCCGAATTTTGCCGCTTTCGACTGGTCCAGGACCGACGAATCCCTCGTCGCCATCGGTCTGGTCTCTGGTAATGCGAGCTTGGTGAAGCTCAGTGAGACAAACGAGCCTTCGGAGGTCGTGACGACTTTCAGGATCAAGCAGCAACGGAAGTGTAATTCCATCGCTTTCAGTACCGAGAACTGGCTTGCCGTGGCATTAGACAAGACGAGGTCGGATGTCTGTCTCAACATTTACGATGCTGGTGGCAACTCGGGAAGTCACAGCGATCCCATCAGAAGGCTTTGTCCTGCCGAGCTGGTGTCGAGCGTGCGATTCTTCCCACGCCAGCCTCAGGAGCTCGTGCTCGCTGCGCAACGGTCATTCATCCGGCTGTATGACTTGAGAGGTCAGTCAATCAAGTAATTCCATGACAGGCTGTGCTGACTTAGGAAAGATCCACATGGAAATACTGGCGCCAACGTACAAGCCTCGACCAGAAACGTGAACAACATCGCCATTGATCCTATGGACGACAACTACTTAGCATCGGCTGGCTCTACCGACGACCCATCAGTGACTGTTTGGGACAAGCGATGGATAGCTCATGCTACGGGCGGGTCCAATTCAGGTTCGGTTTTCGACTTCAGGCCTGCAGTCGACAGTAGCTTGCGGACATCGGTGTGGAGTCTGCGGTATTCGGGCCAGCAACGCGGGCGTCTCGCCATCTGTTCGAGCACTGGTGAAATCAAAATCATCGACATGGTGGAGGGCAGGACTCACCTTTCGCAGTCTTCCGAGTACATGCCGTTCAACCCGTTCGGTGGCTCACATTGGACGACTAACCGCTATGTCTCGGAGAGCAAGAGCTTAGAGCGTCCATGGCATGATGCTCGTGACGGAAGACCAAGCAACAGCAGAATCGTTGCCTTTGACTGGATGGAAGATGGTAGTCCGACCTTAAACCAGGGAGTCCTGGCACTTCGGCCCAACCGCTCAATCGATGTTTTGCGAGTCCCAACAGACAAGCCTCTCGCTGAGGTAACACCCAGGCATGAGCTAAGCGTGGCTTTGAAGGATTTGTCCATAACCGAACCGAACGGTGTGACTGGTCTCGTACAGCCAGGTGCGACCTACATACAACGTCACGGCACGACTGAAGCGGAAGATTTTGGTCCGCACCAATACAGCGGCGAGTTACCTTCGGAAGCTGGTGCTCCTGTACCTGTATGCGCTCCTGGAGATCCTCAAGTCACAGCATTGTTGGCGCCAGGCACCCTACCACGCGAACGCTGTCGGCGTGGCTATCTCTTTGATTGCCGTAGAAACATGGAGATCGTTACGGGTAATTGGCAGCTCGAGCGGTTGTGGGAAATCGTTGGCCGCTTCGAAGAGCAGGCTGCAGGCAACGGTATGGTCTATGAAGCTTTGGACCTGAGCTATGTAGGTGTGACAGGTCTTTGGTCGGAAAGTCCAGGTCATAGCGCAGACGGGTTCCACTCGCCTGCGCCGATCCGACCTGAGGACGCTCTCGTAGGACTGGCAGAGGAAAAGGAGATACCCTCTTTTGAGGGCGAGCGGACAGAGTTTCCTGAGCACAGGCAGCTTTGTTTAGCTGTGTGTGGGTGGAAGTTCACCCTTGACACTCTGGAGACTGAGTGCCAGGAGCTCATCGATCGAGGCCTTCACTACCAGGCGATCGTGCAAGCTGTGCTACACGGCTACCGCAACATAGCTCTAAATCTGCTGCGCACATTGATCAGAAGCAAGACCATACCGAATATTGGTCTCGGCGCTTTGCTGGCGTCGGACGAGATCAATGAGGCACAGCGAGAGATGTGCATGTGGATGTCGGCTGACACTAATGATCCGGCGTTGAAAGCCCTGTTGACATACCTGACTAATGGAGACTGGCGGGACGTTATGAAAACGAACTACCTGCACCTTGGTTACAGAGTGGCGCTCGGCTTAAGGTATCTTAACGACACGGAGCTGAGCGGGTTCATCCAGTCAGAGACCGCGCGCGCCATTAGGAATGGCGACCTCGAGGGCATACTGCTCACCGGACTCGGATCACAAGCAATGGACCTGCTCCAAACCTATATCATGAGAACAAATGACCTCCAGTCCGCCGTGCTCGCGGCCGGGTTCACGAATCCTCTCTACGTAGACGACGTCCGCTGGGAAATGTGGAGAGAAGTCTACTTCGAGCAGATGCAATCGTGGCGTGCGTTCAACGAACGAACCAAATTTACCACCCACCACAACCGCCTGGCCCGAACGCGCGAAGGATCCTCCAAAATCGCGAAGATCCCGGCACAAGTGGCTCTCAAGTGCGCGCACTGCCTAGGTTCTCTCGCAAAGCACGACGGCGGATTTCCAGGCAGCAAAACCAAACCCCAGCACCGCCGGACTGCGAGCCAGACAAAGAGCAAAGCGCCAGCAGCGAATGCAGGTACCGTGTGTCCCAAATGTGGTCGCCACATGCCGCGTTGCGCCATCTGCGCGCTTTGGCTCGGCACCCACGATCCTCAGAAGCGAGCGGGCAAGAAGGAATTGACGAAAGTGGAGAGTGCTATGGGACAGTTCTTGAGCTTTTGCGTCGCTTGTGGGCATGGCTATCATGCGGATCATGCGGTCAAGTGGTTTGAGGGACACGATGTTTGCGCTGTGCCAGGGTGTGGGTGTTTGTGCGGACTGAAGAGATGATACGGACGTTGCGGGTTATGTGTTGGCGCATGGACTATCTCAGTGGTGGCGTGCGATCTGCGTACACCATCGCTGGTGGTTACAGCACATCCCAGAACGGGCAAGAGTCGAGATAGATCATCAAGGGTTAAAGCTTGCGACTGTGGCATCTCATTGTCTTCACAGTACTGTCTTGCCCATCGCAGGTAGCTGTAGCAGATGCCCGTTGACCTTCACTCATCGATAGATGGAGGCCTGGATTTGCAATCGTACTGTACTGTAAGTGACATCAACGTAACAGAAGACTTCTCTATGAATATGCCGCGGCTAACGGGAAATCCAGGAGCACATAGCAGTAGACGTCATGAGGTTCTACAGGAACCGCAGCTCTAATCAACCATGAGTTAGCTCGATTGGACACAGGTCAGCGAGAGCTTTGTTCCTTCACTACACAGCATGCAGCTATTGCCGTGTTCAGGCTCCACTCCCTGCTAACTCTGTCATATGATGTTGCCTGACTCCCTTTGCGCCACCACGCATGGCTCGAGGTGATATCTGCGGCTCTGACCAACACTTGATACTACGTTTCGTGAGACCTGCTGCTCTTTGTAAGCCTGACTGCTGCCTAATTATCACGTGCAAGTAAATGCCAAGGAGTTTGTACTACCTCACTGACTCTCACATCACCACACCGCGCTCCAAGCTCCACACCACTACTAGTTCGCATCTCTAACCGCCCACCACCCAACGTCAAACAACGTCGAAGCTTGTAGCAGCGCTCACAACGATACCAGCAACCCGAGAGCACGCCAAACATCACTCTTCAGCGCCGCAGAGTCGCGCATTCGTCAAACAAAACATCCGATCGCAGCGCCACCGCAAGCGCCCAAGCAAAAGATGGCATCGAGCGTCATGGGTCGCCCGGATGAGGGTCGCATTCGTCACGTGGCGGTAGGCACCGCACCCCAAGCCGTCACAGAATTCACAAAATTCTTCTCAAAGTCGAAGAACAGGCTTGCCGTCGTCGAGCGGCATGATTACGACTGGCGCGATGGTCGCACTGAGATCGAGGAGCGCTTCCTGTGTATCAAGGCCCGTGATGTAAGTTGATTCCAACTTTTCCCTCTTC
>Ga0265797_10003187_pt1 | contig 26599 bp, 26 predicted proteins | sample P2T30metagenome_FD_192433 | JGI IMG/M metagenome (GOLD analysis project Ga0265797, IMG submission 192433) | Plant litter microbial communities from East Loma Ridge, Irvine, California - P2 T30 | ecosystem: Environmental > Terrestrial > Plant litter > Unclassified | place: USA: California... | reverse complement strand
GCATCGAGAATTACAACGGATGCGCCTTCGCGCGCTGCCTCAACGGCAAATCCCGTGGAGAGGGTGGTCTTGGATTGACCGCCCTTTTGCGCGATCACGGCCCATACCTGCACAGCTGCTGCTCCTACTAAGCGGTTAAGCGACTTATAGCGCTTAACCGCTTAGTCGAAAAGATGGTAAGTAGCTTAGCCATCCTATTCCTCGCCTTTCCACCACTGCCGAGTGGATCGCGACACATCGACCTATGACCATCAATCGGGCAAAAGCGGCGGGCCAACCGTCTCAGCCATTTCCGCGCGGTCCACAGGGTCTAGCCACAAGCCGCGCACTCGCATTTGGGCAGCCGTGCCGCCTGCTTATTCGGCAGCGTCGCCACGCCCCCATTGAGTGGGGCATGGGGAGAGGGCCAGCCGCAGTCAGGATCGGTGGGACTACAGGGGACGGCGCTGCCGAGCATGCCGGCGCGCATCGGTCCGACCGCGCCAAACCAAGACCGGCTGCGACAAAGCAAAGATAGAGCGCGGCCCCCATAGGACGCCTTAAACGAACCATACTAAGCTACGCAGCTAATATGCCACTAAGCTACTAAGCTACTAAGCTACTAAGCTACTAAGCTACTAAGCTTTAGGCCTTCGATTGGGTAGGTATGCGGGAGTTATGACGGCGCTGCCCTGATCGGCGTTCGGTTCCCCTACCGGAAGGGATTAGGAGGGTGCTCGGGGCTGGCCGTGTCGCAAATGTGCTGAATTTCAAACGTTGCGAATATTTCATATTTTGCGACATCGGTGGGCTAGGAGTGGCTGAGCAAATAAGATTATTGTTGTGAGAAGCGGGCGTCTTAACGATCTGGACCGCCATCGGAGAGGTGATCGCCAGCCCGACGTGGTCGAGGCCCTCGCTCAACGACATTGGTTGGGCCAGGTGGGGGAAGCGAGTCGCCCGGAAAGTTCTTGATGAAGTCTGTAACGGAGTATCTCAGATCCGGCGGAAGGTCAGCAAGGGCGTGCTCGATGGACTTTTCAGCATCGACAAGAAACTGTCCGACTTTGTGCACTAGCGGAGACGTGGTCGACACGTCTGAGGCAACCGACCCGCTGAAAAACATACCTGCGAACGCAACGGCGCGAATGACCAAATTGGAAGCCGAACGCTTAACGCGTCCACCCGCCTTCTGACCTTGGAAGGTTCCGCGCGCAGCTGCGTCGGCAAGAAGGCGAAACACATCGAGGTCGGCTTCACTCAACAATGCGTGAGCACTAGCAGCCTCAACGACCTCAAAAGTAGGGCTGAGCGTCGAGGACTGTACGAGGAAGCGGCCAGCTTGATCGTCCGCCTCGCGTACGCTGGGGAAGGAGCGTAGCCAGGGAGCAAGCGTACGCACGAGGTCCGCCAGCGGGCGGCCGACCTCGGGATCGAGCGGAGCGGCATACGATGCCTTCCCAGATGTCAGCTGAGCGTCCAGCTCGACGAAAGAGCCAATCTCCAAGGCGACGGGGTAAAGGTAGCCAAGTATGCCTGGGAGCTGCAACGTAGGGCGATCCAACAGGTCGACCAAAGTATTCGCAGCCTGCCCCATCCCGAACCAGCCAGGCTGGTTGCCCAGGCGGGCAGCGATGTCGACAAATCTCCGCGCTTTCTCAAGCAAGGCAGTGTGCATCTGAAGCGTCATTGGCTTCATAGCTGCAGACAAATCATTTTCGTCGCCCTGTGCTGTCATGGCGAAGTGATCGTCGACAGGTTCGAACGTGGCGCCTCCGCGGGCTTGACGCAGCTTCGCCGCGCGCGCGGCGGCCTCAAACTGGCGCGACACCGTACCGATTTCAGTTGGCGGCCAGTCTGTCAGTATCAAGCCAAGCCGAAGCTGTTTGGCCTCTAAGGCGGATTTTACCTGGTCGAGCGACTTGACGCCAAAGTCTGCCAAGCGAAGCAGCTCCGCTTCTGTCTTTTGGACGAGGTCGCCCACCAGTACGATATCGGCCGTGGCCATCGTCCGCTTGGTACGATTGTTGAGCGGGAGCTCGTCCACTCTGCCGAGCATTGCCGGGTTTAATGGCATCGGCATTGACTGAAGCCCGATACGGAAGGCCTTCCCGATGACAGCGTTACGTGACACGCCGCCTAGCGCTTCCGCTATTTGGCTAGCCGTTGCGCCGTCGAGCCACATGCGTTTGAGCTCGTCTATTCTGTCGTCTGTCCAAGCCATGTCGATGGGTATTCTATATACTAAGGTTGATGTGCAGAGTTTTGCGAGCAAAGCTTAAAATGAGCGCACCCAACGCCCCTAAGGCTGTAGAGGCATAACCCTCCACTGCCTTCTCACAGGCATAGTCCACTGTCATCCAGATCCCGACCTTGAATTCGACAACCTTAAGTTCGGCGCGAGCAAATAGCGCCTGTCCAAATCGCAATCCCCTTAAGACGCCTTCTCGATCCTCCAGCTCGTTGTCCCGCTCTGCAGCTTGGATTGCCTGCTCGTAAGCCGCTGCAATTTCCACGTACTCAGGAGTGCTCCGATCAAGACGAACCATCCGCTTTTCGCCAGTCGTAACCACTTCTGTATAGTTTTGATCACGAAGTTTTTTGGCTAGAACGTCTATAAATTCTTGAGTCTCACGGTACTGAAGAGATTTTGGATAGATGATGTAGCTAAAATGCGCGACATCGAAAAGTAAAGGCTTCTGCCCGTCGGTTACAATTAAGAGTGGAAAACCGGTGCTAATTCGAAATCCGACCTCGAACATCGAGTTCGGACTGATTGTACTTAAATCAAAAATAGCACAACGAGCGGAGCTTATGACATCAAGGGAGGACTGCGTGAGCCGTCCGGTTGATTCCGCATCCCTCGCGTTAGTAGAAGTTCTACCGGCCGCTCGCACGCCGCTTGCGATGATCTCAGATACGTCATTCCAGTGTTGCTCCGAATACCCCTCGACTTGCGCATACGGGACGACAATCACGCAATCATGCGCGGGCGGATCGGCGTATGGGACGGCTGTCGGTGTCATGAAGCATGCTACCTGCCCGCCGCTTAGCGGTCCAGATAGTACTCCGACGCAGAGTTAGGTGAATGCTACTGACTATACCGCTTGAGGAAGGGGCACGGCTTACAGTCCGCTATGCGCTAGGCGGCGACGAGCCTGGCAAGTGGTGTGAACCCGAAGGGAGACGTCCTGGTGACGTCGCTCAATCTGGTCACGGTGCCCCTGTCGCAAAACTGCTAAGTTTCGCGACAGCGCCCTTGGCGTTCGTGTTCTCTCGTACATCGGCGTCGCAAAAGTCTGTTGCGATATACTTTTGTTTCGATACAGTTATGCGACATGCTGATTGGCTACGCCCGTGTGTCCACCGACGACCAAGATCTCCGGCTGCAACGCGCCGCGTTGAAGGGGGCCGGATGCACGCGGACGTTCGAAGAAAAGATCTCAGGCGCAAAGCGTGACCGGCCCGAACTGACCAAGATGATCGAGCAGCTGCGCAACGAAGACACGGTGGTAGTGACGCGGCTCGACCGACTAGCACGCTCCACCCGCGACCTGCTCGACATTGCCGAGAAGCTGAAGGAGGCCGACGCCGGTCTGCGCTCGCTGGCTGAGCCTTGGGCGGATACGACATCGCCAGCGGGTCGCATGGTGCTGACCGTGTTCGCCGGCATTGCCGAGTTCGAGCGCGAGTTGATCCATCAACGTACCAGCAGCGGGCGGGTAGCAGCCAAGGCGAGGGGAGTGCGCTTCGGGCGCCCGCCCAAGCTCACGGCCGATCAGATAGCACTGGGTACGCGCTTAGTGGGGGAGGGCACGTCAGTGCGCGAGGCCGCCAAGCTCCTTAAATGTCACCATGCTACTCTCTATCGAGCGTTGTCTGCTCCCTCTCCGGCTAGCTGACAGCACATCGGGCCGTTTTCTGGACGTACATTAGCAGACGGGTTGCTGATCGCTTCAGGATGGAACGCCCATACGGCGCGTCTGCGCCCGCAGGCCATAGTGAGGGCTGGCAACTTGCCGCCGGCCTGGCAATATACGGCATGCGCCTGGTCTTTATGCTATACCGCCCGATCGCCCTGCCAGTCGACTTCGACGGCACCTATCCGATCGTCCGCCTGAAAACGAACAACTGGAACGACTACGGCTTCGAGACCACATTCCAGGCGACGCTGTGCCCAACCTCGGACACGGACGACTGGATCGACCTCGGAGGCGTTAAGATCGGCCGCTTCGGCTACACCGCCGACGACCCGAGCATGCGCTCCATCCTGACCGGCACCATGGAGCGGCTCCCTGACGGCTACTTCTCGCTCGGGCAGACCGTGGGATACTACGAGGAACTGTCCGCACTGACCGCGGCAGTGCGGCACGCCTACGGCGAGGCGATGCACGACATCGCGTTGGGGCCAATCGACGCCACCTCCCTAGAGAAGGAAGACGTCTACCGCGTGAGCCTCCTACGGTCGGCCCGCGCGCTCGAGGCTCTGGACCGCGGCCGCGAGCTGTTCGGCGCTCAGACCGCCCCGATCGAGCGGTTCGAGTTCCGCGCGACCATCGGCCGCAACGGCGACCACGCAGTCCCGTTCGACTTCGCGCCGGAGAATGGGCTGCCGCACCGTGTGAACGTGCTGGTGGGCGTCAACGGAGTCGGCAAGACGCAGCTGATGGCGCGCATGGCCGTCGCGCTAAGCAGCTTCGAGGAAACCGACACGGTCGCCGCGCGCACGGCGGCGGGCGAGACCTTCGAAGACGCCGGGCTCTTCTCGCCGCGGCCGTCATTCTACGGCGTAGTTGCCATCTCGTTCAGCGCCTTCGACGACTTCGAGCTGCCCACTCTGTCGGAATCGAAGCTCTACCAATACACCTACTGCGGCATCCGCAGACCGGACGGCGCCCTAATGGACGAGAGGGCTATCGCGAACAGGATTCCCGCCGCCATCCGTAGGATGGACGAGACTCAGCAGGGCCTGCTCCTCCAGGCCATGACGGTCGCGATGCCGCAACTCGAATGGGCGACGTTGCCGAAGGGCCATGGCTTCTACGGGCGACTCAGTGCTGGACAGCGCATCATCATCAACATCATCTGCGACCTAGTGCTCAACCTCCGGAAGCGGACGCTTGTGCTCCTTGACGAACCGGAAACCCACCTACACCCCCAGCTGACTTCGACGCTCATGTCAGTGCTGAGCGTGATCCTCGACGAATTTGACTGCTTTGCCATCGTTGCCACGCACAGTCCGATCGTCGTGCAGCAGGTCCTCGCCCGGCACGTCCACGTGCTCCAGCGCATGGACCCCGGGCCCCCGGTTGTGTCGAGCCCGCCCGCGGAGACCTTCGGCGAGAACCTCTCCGAGATCGTCCGGCTGGTGTTCGACGCCGTCGAGAGCGAGCGCGGATACCAGGATGTCGTAGATCGTCTGCTTGAGGAGGACGGCGGCGACGCCGACGCTGTGGCGGCCCGTTTCGGCGGCCGGCTCGGCCTCAACGCCCGCCTATATCTCGAATCCAGGCGCCCCGCCTGATGAGGTCGGAGGCGGCACCCGCGCGCGACGTCTGTGCCGATCTCATGGCGATCAGCGGCGGCAAGAACGATCCCCGTCGCAAGCGCTTGCGTCGGCTGAGGCCATACATCCAGAAGAGGTTCGAGACCTACTGGCTGAATCGCGCTGCGCTTGAGACGATCCCGCGGCGAACCTGGAACAAGGTCGCGGACGACGCAATGGAGCACTGTTACACCGGGGGCACAGCCGCGCGCACGACCATGCTTACCGCCCTGCTCGAGCAGATCCAGCCCGATCCAAACCTCTGCCCCTACTGCCTGCTGCGGCAGCCCACCTCGCTCGACCACTTCCTGCCCAAGGACCACTTCCCCGAGTTCTCGGTCTTAGCCTGGAACCTCGTTTACGTCTGCGACCCTTGCAACCGGAAGAAAGGTAACCGCTTTGTCGGCGCGCCCCGGGAGGTGATCAATCCATATTTCGACACACTGCCGAATACCGCCCTCCTGCACGCCGATGCCGAACTGACCGGGCGCGGCATAAGAATCCGGTTTCGTATCGACAGCGCCGATCCTGCGATCCCGCCTGCGACTGTGGCGCTGGTACGCCGGCACTATCAGGCTCTCGCGCTCGAGAAGGAATATCTCCGGGAGGGAGCTGCCGTTGTCGCGGACCTCGTCAACGCGATCACTTCGCAATATTTGGTAGCCATTGACCAGGGGCAGCTTGACAGGGCGATCGACAACCGGATGCGCGAGTGGGGCAACTACCCGGTGAACAGCTTCCGCCTGGCGGTCATCGAGGCTCTAGAGACCTGTGCCGGGCTCCTCGACTACATCAACGGGCGGATCGCAACAGTGCCCCGGCCACCGCGCGGGCGCCCACTACGAGACCTTGCAGCTCTCCGGGCGGCAGCCGCGGCGCGCGCTGCGGCGCTCTAGCGAGAAGGCGTTGACGAGCTCTAACCGTAATCCGGTAAGCAGACGGTAGCTGGCTTCAATCGAGATACCACGTCTGCTCCCGGTACATCCGCCCTTCGCCTCCGCAATGGCGGCAGTCGGCATGTTTTCGCTGCCCGGAACCGTCACACTTAGGGCAGTCTACGACATCCCACCGACTCCATTCGATGTTGTCGTAGACGCGGCGGTCCATGCCGCCCTCACCACCGCAGGCGGGGCAATCGCCATGTTCGCTACGGCCTGACCCCTCGCAGAGCTTGCAATCGACGTTGCGGTAATCGGCCAGATCAACCCGGTCGGCGTAGCGACCCTCAATTTGATGATTGCCGTCGCAGATCGGGCAGTCGGGATCGTAACCTCTCTCTACGCAAAGGGGGCAGTCGACGTAGTCGTAGGAACTAAGGTCAATGCGTTCCGCAAATCGGCGCTCGATTTGTCTTTCGCCATGGCATTCGGGACAATCGTCGCCGTGACGTTTCCCGGTGCCTTCGCAGAGCGGACAGTCCATCTCCTCGTATGCGCCGGGATCGACCCGCTCGAGGAACCTACGCTCGAAATGGCCTTCGCCACCACATTCCGGACAATCCACGCCACTGCGCTGCCCCGTGCCGCGGCAGATCGGACAGTCGACGTCATTGAAGTCAGCAGGGTCGATACGGCTAGCGAACTCCTCACCTACTGCCCCGTCGCCTTGGCAGGCGGCGCAGTCCATGCCCTTGCGCACGCCTTGCCCCGAACAGATCGGGCAATCGACCAGCCCAGAGTCTACCAGAAAGCGGCTCCGCGCATCCACAGCGTTGGTCGCGAACTCGGCCAGCCCACCTCCCTTGTTTCTGCCCGCCCGAGTAGCCGACTTCGACACCTTTTTCGCAAGCACCTGCAACGGTTCGGGCTTGTGCTTCGCCTTCCCCTTCTTACCCTTCTTTGGCGCTGTCGCCGCATTGACAAACTGTGCAGCGGCCTTCCCCAAAGTCGCGACATCGATGTTTGCAATCGCTTCGATACCGGCCTTGGCTTCAGCCAACGCATGGTCGCTAGCCAGATGCGTAAGCCTTTCCACCTCGCGAATAAGCTGAAGGAAGCCCGCCACAGCCGTGTGTTCGAGTTTCAGCAACCGCAGTTTTCGTTCGACGAGTAGCTCTTTGACGACTTTCACCGTTATCATCGTCACGTTGCGTGCCACCGCAACATTATCCACCATGCTGTGATGGTTAGGGCAGAGCCAGATCAGGTTGACGGGATGATGACTCAACGTCTTCGCCACCGGTTCGATGTGTGCCGCCTCACCCGACGCATCGTGCGTGCAGATCGGACATGCGCCGCTCGCCTCGAGCATGATCTCGCGTTTGATGCTCGCGGGAAGATTAGGCCTCTGGGCACCTGCACGCTTGGGCCATGGTTCCTGAAGATACTTATCGAAGGCCTCGAGCTCGGCACGCTCGTACCATCGAACTCCGTTTTCTTCGATGAATGCCAGCTTACGGTTCTCACCAAATTTGACCGACCGCGCACTTAGATCGCGAAGCAGGTTAGGGGTCATCCGCAGGTGGATGGCCCCTTCAATCTCTGAGAGCCTTGTAGGCGTTCTGGTGCTCATTTCACTTCAGTATTCCGGCAAGTGGCCATTCCCGCCACATCTACATTTTTGGGCAAAGCCGAACTAGGGGCCGTTGCCATCGTTGCGCCGGCCTTCGGCAACGCACTCTAAAAAGTGGCGCTACACATCTAGCTGATCTGAACCGAACCGTCCTGAAAGTAGTCACGGAGTTCTGCTACCGTGCTGAATATTCTATCCGGCTTGGATGCCAAGAGGTCCTGCGCATCGGTACAACCCCATGCCGAACCGAGCGCCGTCACTCCGGCAGCGCGCGACGCCTCGGTATCCTGAGATTGATCCCCGACGTGATAAGTGGATCCAGATACCGCTTTCGCCTGAGACATGGCCAGCAGAAGACCTTCAGGGTCAGGTTTGCGCCTTTTCACCTGATGGTATCCGACCACGATGTCTATCGGCCATTGATGAGCGCGGATAAACGCCTTGGGCACCATGTCGGGACTTTTCGTGACGATCGCGATGGTGTGGCCGGCTTGGTGAAGCTCCGCCAACAAATCAGAGATACCTCCGTACACCGGCAGTTTTGAGGCCTGCGCCATCACCGCTTTCCAGTCTCGCGCCGCGCGTAGATGCTCGACGGATGCCGTATCAACAAGGGTCTGGTCAAAGTCGAAGATTACCATATCAGAAGCCCATCGACATTTGCGATTTAGGTTCCGGACGGACAGGAGGGGGCTGCACAGCCTTCGAAACCTCTTTTACACTGTTAAGCAACCGAAGAAGCGCTTCCCCATCCGCAATCGGTGTCGCCCATTGATCAGCGATCAGCATCTGATTACCCTTAGTTTTCTCCTCATGCTGCCACATTGCCGGATGCTCAATGCAGGCAAGTATGCGCTTTTGTTCGCGCGAAAAACGAACGGTGTGCATCGTTCCGCCCTTCACATCGGTCTCAATCACGAGGACTGCATCGGACAAGCCGCTTTGGATCCGATCACGTTCCGCAAATGCCGTCCGCATGGGTGTCATACCCAGTGGGTATTCACTCACGAGGCACCCGCCTGCCTCGACCAGCCGGTGGGCGAGGCCTCGATTGGCCGCAGGGTAAACCTTATCGAGGCCATGAGCCATGACTGCGACCCCTATCCCGTCACGATCCAAACACCCTTCATGACCCAGTGTATCACAACCATAGGCAAGTCCGCTGACAACGGCATACCCTGCATCGACGGCACTGGCGGCAGAACGTCGCGCGACCTTTTCACCATAGCTCGTCGGCTCACGCGTGCCGACCACAGCGAGGCAACGATAGTCGTGCAATCCTGAAACGGCACCCTTCACATAAAGGATTGCCGGTGGATCGGAGATGTTATGAAGCCGCTCGGGATATCCTTCGTCATGGAATGAGAAGGCCCGAATGCCGGCATCGGCAGAGCGCCGCAGATCATCTTCAGCCTTACGCCATGCGTCACTTATATCGCCGGTGACCAACCTCTCCCCTTGAGCCAACTCCAGCAAACGTTCGCGCGGCTGATCGGAAGGCAGAGTTTGGGAGATGACCCTCAGGGCAGCACGTCGGCCTACACCCTTCATCGTCATAAGCGCCGCCATTCCGATGGTCGTAGACGTGATCGAAATATCAGTCATTTTCAGGTTTTCCCAAATTTCTGGGCATGTTCGGCTTCCCCCTGCTTCCACAGAGCATCCCACCGGGGCGGGATTTGATCATTGTCGGGGTTAGGACAGTACCCGACGCTCTCCGATTTCGCGAGAGCGATCCCGTAGACAGTACTGTGTGGGTTGGACGCATGGATCGCGAGTGCGATGCGCGAAAGGGTGTCTCCTCTCGTGACAATGTCATCGAAGATGAAAAAGGTGTCAGCTGGCATATTTGCAGCTTGATAATTTGCCTTATCCAACTCGGCCGATCGCCCTCCCGCATCGAAAATTGAGTGTATTTTTTTATGTACATTTTTAGTGAGAGAGGCATCCGAGTACTGCGCGCCGCAGACACGCGCACATGCTTTTGTGATCCACGCCATTGATCGGTTTGGATCGGCCTGCGTTTCACCCGATGAAAGTGCCGGTAAAAACATCGTACGCTTCACGTCGATACCAAGATCCCGGATAAGCTGCGGTACTGCTTCGTAAAATATGTGCGCAGCGCCCCACTCCGCATTATTGCGCTTATCTTTGAAACGAGAGAAACGGGCGGTCCAGTGTTCACCGGTCCGGTCCTTCAGTTTGTAGCCGAGCGTGTACGTTGCAGTCAGTCCATTCGATATGGAGAGGTAAGGAAACTCCATCCAACCTGCGACCTTATTGAACCCAATCACTTATGCTTCTCCCCCTTTTACCCCGAGGAACGAAGTTGAGCGTAACCGCTACGCCGAAGCAAGGGTGAGCATTTGAGACACAACTGCCGAAGGCAACGAAATCAACCCACACACGGCGTCAGGCCCTGTACCGTTGAGATCGCTTGATGCTGGCATACCCAACCTGTAGCGGCCCACACCAATGATATACGCTCTCGCCCTGGTACGCCTAAATGCATGACGCCCGGGAGATCGCAAATTTCCTGCTCGATTACGCAGACGCGCGTGGCGTCGCGCTAACCAATATGGCCATAATAAAACACATTTATTTTGCGCATGGTTGGCACTTGGCGTCGTGCGGATCAGCCTTGGTTTCAAACCGGATAGAAGCGTGGGAACACGGCCCAGTCATTCGGTCGGTGTATGATTGTTTCAAGTCGCATGGCTCTATGCCAATCACTTGCCGAGCAACTATGGTAGATTGGTCGACAGGCGAGATTGTGGAAGCACGCGCCGTGATTTCCCGGGAAACCACTGCCCTTCTCCGTTCGACGTTAGATTATTATGCAGGCTACGGCGCTTTTGAATTGTCCGCGATCACTCACGAGCCAGGCGGCCCGTGGGATCGGGTTTGGAACGCTCGTGACGGTAAAGTCAGACTGAACATGGAAATATCGAACAAGGCAATCCACGAATATTTCGTTGGGCAATCAAAGACTGCGAGCATCCAGTAGGATACGCTTGCCCGACTCTAAATGGTTGAGGTACAATTAGGCATGCCTCTTCCGATCCCTCCGCTCCAAGACGTAGTCCGGCTAACCGGCGCCAATGTGGCGATCACCGCAGAAAATTTTCGCAAATATCTGCGCGGCAGTGGACCAGCTTGGAGCTACGGCCCCAGCAAGCGTTTGGCCAGGGCGGTATTCGCTTCGGATATGCCGAGAAAGGCTGCAGTCGCCGCTTGCGGGCAAAAGGGTCATATCCTGGGTCGCCCCTTCAACGCTCAAGTAGGCGGTTTGGTCTGGGATGCTGCACAGGATCGTGGCCACTTCATGTGTCACGATCTGACAGCGCGTTACCTTCATCTTCGTTCTGACATGGCGATCAAAGTCGATCCCAGCTTTTTCTTTGTGGAAGGTGGGCGTCCCGTCCTATTTTACCTTCAGCCCCGTTCCGGACATGTACCTTCAAAAGTTGGCTTAAGAATCATAGCAAGCGCCATCCACTCGCTGTACGCGGTCGATGAGTGGTCGAATGCTGACCTTCTTCTGTTAGACCTTAGTAAGCCGGAAGGCTGTAAAGAACGCGCCGTGGTTCCGTATAGCTTTACAGAACTACCTCCCCTGCTCACTACGGACATAGAAAACTTCTTTCAGCGCTTCGTTGACACCTATGATCTTCTTACGTTGGAGGGAGTCGAACGGGCGCCACGGCGTCCACGCCCGCCCAAGGAGCGCGGCGACGGTCTGTTCAGCTCTCCGCAGGCTTGAGTGACTGAGTAAGATCTGCCCGAATAGGGCTGTTCTTGACTTGTTCCCTGCGGCAGTTCCTGCTACTTGCCGGTTAGCAGAAACGTCCAGCCTTAGCTGGATCGTCTGTCGGTTGCGCTGGGTTGGCTCAAACACTCTGGCGGCGCAGTCATAAGCTGTAACCAGAAGGGGTCCGATCGAAGCAGCACCCGAGTCCGAAAGGCAGAGCGGGGATCGGCGGGGTGAGATGACCCTGTAAGCAACTGCTGAGTATCTGGCTGTCTCAGACCGGATGCGCCCGTAACGCGACGGCTGGCTCCAAGGGTCATCTGATAGGCGGGAAGGCCGGACTGCCTCTGCTGCGGCAGGGGTAGTCGTCCTATGCCCGCTTGCTCCGGCTTCACCAATGGTCACCTAAGCATAACTCGGTCACGCTCTAGGGTTCAGTCACGCCTATCAGCTAACTGGAAACCCATCGAGGCCTCAGGTTAAGTCGAAGCAAAATCATGCGAATGATCTCGCCTCGACGTACAGATTTGCCTAAGATGCGACATCTCTCGAGGTCGGCCACGCAGCTCTCTCGATGCTCACTGAGCACTACCAACCGTTCCGGCTCGGCAGCGGTCCCAAGCGTAGCTTCCCCAAACCAGACTATTGACAGTCTTCTTAAATGGCCCAGCGGTGCGATCAAAATAGGCGGTAACTAACGCAGCATGCTCAGCCGGGAACCCGCTTCAGCAACCAGTCAGCCTCTTTGTGGCGCTGGCTGACTGGTTTGTCGGTCGCGACTAAGCGTGGGTTGGACCGCGGCGTCAAAACCGTCCGGTTGTGACACCCCGCCTTCGTCAGTTGGTTATCAGGAACAGGCAGTTCCCAGAGTTAAGATCGATGCCCCCCGTGCCGGGGCATCCAGGACTGAAGCTTCGAGCCAATCAATTAGTCTGGCCCCGCCGGCTGGCGCGATCCCTGCTGATCCGGCATGTCGCTGTGCAGGGGGGCAATATGAAGCCGGACAAGCTGACCATCCATGACCTATTTCAACGGGAACGACGTTATGTCGTCCCGCTATATCAGCGTGCATACGTATGGACACGGCAGCTGCAATGGGAGCCGCTTTGGGAAGATATCGAGCGCCAGGCGGAAGCCTGTTGCAATGCGCCCAATAACACTCCTAGCCGCTCGCATTTTCTGGGCGCCATCGTCCTCAACGTGTCCCGCATTGTCGGGTCCGGTGTCGCACGGTCGGAGGTCATCGACGGGCAACAGCGGCTGACAACGCTGCAACTCTTCATTGCAGCACTGCGCGACTACGCCGTCTCGATTGACTCCGCCTATGCCGCGCGCCTTCGCCGCCTCACCGTCAACGAAGACGAGAAGCCCAACTCAGAAGGTGCGTTCAAAGTATGGCCCACCAACGCTGATCGAGCCGTGTTCCGCCAGGTGGTGGGCGCTGGCAGCATTGAAGCGGTTGATCTGGTATACGGTGCCAAAGACGTGCAGCCCCGGATGGCGCAAGCTTATGGCTATTTCCTCGATCAGGTTCGCGCGTTCGCTGAAACTCATGAGGATGTGAGCGCCCGAGACGACCGCGTCTTCGCGTTACTGCAAGCGCTACGCACCGCGCTTCAGGTGGTGGTGATCGAGCTCGAGGACGGAGACGATCCCCAAGTCATCTTTGAGACGCTCAACGCCCGCGGTCAGCCGTTGCTGCCGTCCGACCTGATCCGAAACTATTTGTTCATGCGTGCCAACCACGACGGCGAGCTTGATGTCGATGAGTTATACGACAGCTATTGGCGGCCGTTCGACGATCGTCGTGCTGAAGCTGCCGTCCACGGCGAAGACCGTTTCTGGCACATCGATGAGCGACAGGGGCGGCTGACCCGACCGCGGATCGATCTCTTCCTGTTTCATTACCTCGTAATGCAGACCGAGTCAGATTTTACGATCGGTAGCCTTTTCCGAGAGTTTCGTGATTGGCGTGACCGTATGCCGGACTCGATTGAGACGCTGCTCGCCGACCTGCAGCGCTACAGCGAAGTTTTTTCCGGGTTGATTGCCCCAACGGGCAACAACCGTGCCGCCGTCCTCGCGCGGCGCTTGAAGGCAATGGACACGAGCACGGTTTACCCGTTCCTGATGTACGTGCTGGCGCAGCCGACCGAGCGGTTATCAGCAGCGGATCGTGACCGGCTACTCGTCGACCTTGAGTCCTGGCTGGTGCGCCGATTCGTGTGCCAGCTCACCAGTAAGAACTACAACCGCTTTTTCGTGTCGCTGCTTGTTAAAGTGAAGCGGGCATCAGTAAGCGACAACCTTGCCGACGTGGTACGCGATGAACTCGCGCGGGCGCAGGATGTCACGACGGCATGGCCGACCGACCGGGTGTTCCGCTCCGCCTGGCTTACGAAGCCCGTCTACGCCAAATCACGTCCAGACCGAGCCGCCATGCTGTTACGCGCCATCGAAGCCAAGCTCCGTACCCGCCGCAACGAGGCTGTTACGCTGCCACCTACTTTGAGCGTGGAGCATCTGTTGCCCCAGCGCGGCAGTCGCTCAGACTACCCCCTGGCGACCGATGGGCTGGCGATAGGCGATGAGACGTTAGACCAGTGCCGCGAGCGCCTACTGCATACAGTTGGCAATTTGACACTGCTGACGTGCGAGCTGAACGCGTCGGCAAGTAACGGTCCTTTTCCTGCGAAGGTTGAAAAGATCGTCGCCGACAGCGATCTTCGTCTCAACGCCTGGCTGCGAACCGATCCGCCTGGCGTTTGGTTGGACGATGCGATCATAGCACGGGGCGAGCGGTTGTTCGCCCAAGCTATCGAAATCTGGCCGCGCTCACCAAATGACACTGGCATCGTTGACGATGACGATGTCGAAAACGCGCCGTCCACCGCGGCGATTAGCTCCGGATGGCAGTTCACGGATCGGGTCGTGCTTGCCACCAAGCGCAAGTCTCTGCTGGCGGCTATGTCGCTTAAGCTGGGCATGCCGCTGATGGCCGATACAGTCGGCAAACATCGCAGCGCGGACGGCAGCCAGCGCGTCGCGATCTCCATTTCAAAGCGCTACGATGGTCGAGCAGACTACCCCTATTGGTACGGCTATCATCCCGATTGGCAGGAGTATCTGGCCACCGCCGCCAATGGTCACCTTTTGCTTGGCATGGTCGACCGTGACGAAGGCTATGCCCTACCTCTTTCGGCGCTGACGCCATTGTTGCCACTGCTCAATACGACCACACGACCGGACACGGGCAGGTTGCATTGGCACATGCATGTTGTCGAGCAGACTGACGGCCTGGCGCTTCTCCTGCATAAAGCGGGCAGAACGTTCTCGATCACGCCGTACATTATTCACCCATCTAAGAGACAACCCGATGGAAAGTGATCGGACCAAGCGGTTTTGAGCACTTTCTAAGCGCATGCCTGCTTTGCGCTGTGTCAAAACCGACCGGTTGTGACACCGTTAACGGTCTGAAGGAGGATAGCCGACAGCTTCCTAACCGACCTAAATAACCTCAGAAGCTCCTATGAGAATTTAGCGCCGGCGTCGCCTCCGCTGCTGCAACTGAAACTTGATTAACTCGCGTAGCCGATCCTGCCAGTCCGCGACGTGCGGTATCCGATCGAATTGTGCGTCGTTGTCGCGCAGCAAATCAAGCCGTGACCGCTTGGAAACCTCCTCCCATTTCTCATAAAGGATATAGATAGCATTACCGTAGCGCAGATTTTCGAAGACGACGAAATCATCAGCAAACTGCGCGCCGAAGTAAGATCCGAAGCCACCTTGTCCACGAAGGTAGCCAATCGGCTTTAGCTTCTCGAAAAGCGTAACCCGGTCACGAACGTGTTGCTCAAAATCGGGAGCGTTACTGGAGAGCGGTGGTGCTTTGGAGAGCCGAGAGATTACCTCCTCTACCGTACCAGGCGGGAAAATCTCCCAAGATAGGGTAATGCTCCCAAGGAAATTCTCGCGTGTCGCATCAGCGGTGTAGACGCCAGCGACTCCCGTGTTTTCTTGAAGGACGTTCAAGGACCACAGGAATAGACGATCGAACTCGCGAAAATCTCGATCGAGCGTCTCGTTCAAAGCGAACTTTACAACAACTTGATCGCCTCCATCGGTCATCACCTCCGCGTTGATGAGCAGACCGCGGGGTTCGAATACCTGGCGCTGATACACTTCCCTTTGAATCACTCGCATACTGGTGCCGTTCCGCGCCGCGTCACCAAAATTGGGCGCTTCGAAGGAATATGATTTGGTCGTCATGGGGAGGTCCTTTCGAACAATCTCCCAGCCGAAACTGTTGCGCTCGGACCATTTGCCCGCATCCGCTCGGGGTGTGCTCCCTTGTCGAACAATGATGTTCCCATCGCTATCAATCGTAAGTCCGACATGAGCGTAAAGGCCAACTGCGATGTCACGTCGTGGTATGCGCTTGGTAGCGGCCACCTGAATCAGTCTCGACGTAATCTTGTCCAGCGCCTCCGACACCGCCACTGGCGCTTTGAGAAAGCCGCGCTTCCACGGAAAAGGTTCGTTCGCCATCTCACTCCCCAGTGTTCATGCTACGTATTTGCCATGAGGGCCAAAATTTCAAAAAACAAAAGTCAGGTAGCGACCAGTTCAGCAATCTTAGACGCTACCTCTGACATCGTCTCCTCGGCAGTGCTCAGCCCAGCTCGGGAGGCTAACAGAAGGCTGACTTGCTCAAGCTCTTCATAGGTAGCCCCGTGGACAACCGGAACAAGCCGCTCACGCCGTAATAGCGCCGAGAGCTCTTTGTCGGCGATCCCTTCGCCCGGGAGGCGGCGCAACATAGCCGGGGTCACCAAAACTATACCGACGCGCGAATTCACTAAGCCCTTATCAATTGCTCGCATCATCGGAACACCGAGACCGAGGTCCTTCTCGCTGAACCACACGCGCACTCCACGCGCTTCCAGCAAATCATGGAGTTCTTTGGCAGAGCCCTGTCTGTCATCCCAAGCGTGACAGAGAAACACGTCTCGAAGGTCAGGCTGCTTCACCGCCAAGTTCTCGACGTTATCGCGAACCGGCGTAAGGGCCTGGACTTGTTCAGGCGTGTACCACACCCCCGATGTAGCTCCTGACCAGCGCGGCTTTGCTGTGCGGCGCACCGATCCGCTGCTGCTACTCCGACCGCCAGAGCTTCCTGAAGATGAGTATGAAGAGGTAGAGTACGGTACAGAGTTGCTGTGGTCGCCGTAGCCTCTGTTACCGCCATAGCGGCTTCCGCATGCAGGACAGTCAGCAGCTGCGGCCGATGATCGATGACCCCTTACTGGTGCCGTGCATCTCGCCATGTTTTCCATCCTTCTTCAGCGCCGTTTGGCTCACGAAATATTGAGGCAGCGCCGCCTGCTCAGCAACGCTGCCCCTTCGATTTACTTCTCGTGCGTGGTGGTGCCAGGGCTGCTCTTGCCGTGCGCGGCCGTGACGAAGCGGCCCGATCCAGCGCTCCGGTAGGAGCCTCCCGTGCTTCCGCTTTTGCCACCAGCCTCGTGCACCGTAGTTCCGGGGCTGCGACGTCCATGCGCCGCAGTGACGTACCGACCCGAACCCGCGCTCCGATAAGAACCGCCGCTGTTGCCTTTGCTCATGTCCGATCTCCTCAAACCGAAGGCTGGTGTCGCCAACATTGGCTCGCCCTCAAAGCGTCATTTAGTACGCGTGCTTGATATGTCAAGCGACGATACGCATGCTTGCGATTGCAAGCGAACGGAAGTACGGGCTACTGAATGTTCGTAACTGTTGCACCGCATCGTGTCTGAAGAGAGCCAGCGGCCGGCCCGCACATTGGGCGGCTATCTTGCCGCAGTTCGCTCCGATCGCGGGCTCACGCTGCGACAAGTAGAAGAGCAAACCGGGAAAGAGGTTTCCAACGCCTATCTTAGTCAGTTGGAAAACGACAAAGTCAAACAGCCTTCACCTAACATCCTTCACGCGCTATCAGCAATTTACGAGATTGATTACATCGGCCTTATGGAGCGGGCTGGGTATCTTACTGCACAGCAGTCACCCGCAGTAACTAAGCGGCATGGGCGCGCGGCGACATTCGCCGAAATCGATTTGACTAATGATGAGGAAGCGGAGCTTCTTCGATTTCTCAAGTTTATGCGTAGTGAAAATAAATAATAAGTGAGAAAGGATGACAACTCCCTTAGTCGCGCAGAGCGAGAAATGGTCGAGGCTGCTGCGCGAAGCTTACTTGAGCGCTCAGACGCTTGGGGTGTTGTCCCGGTGCCGATCGAGGATTTGCTCACTACTGCGAGGCTTAGAGTTGCAACGTACAGTATATTCGACCCGCGTGCGATCGCGGCCTACGCCTTAGCGCAAGGCAAAAAGGCGGCTACGCTAGTCAAGAAGGCAATAGGTAAGATATTTGGTGTCTTGGACGCCTATGACGAAATCATTCACATTGACGACACTGTTTCGGAAAGCAGGCAGCGTTTTTTAACGCTCCACGAAGCAGGACACTTCCAATTACCGCATCAGCGAAAGCTGTTTCGTTTTTTTGAAGACAGCAACAATGAGCTTGATCCGGGCGTAGCTGATAAGTTCGAACGGGAAGCAAATAATTTTGCCAGATTTGCTTTATTTAATGGTAGTTCATTTGCCGAGCGAGCGGCTGATCTTCCTCTTGCATTCTCTTCTGTCAAGAAAATCCACAAGACCTTCAAGGCCTCCTTGTACGCTGGCCTCCGAGAGTACACGCGGACTCATCGCCACATCTGCATTGCTATGGCGATTGAAAAACCAACAATGTGTGCAGTGAATGGATTCTCAGCAGAGATCCGGCGGTCCGAAACTTCCCTTGCTTTTGAGGAAAAATTCGGTCTTCCTAGACTTCCATTTATCACGAAGAAGCACCCATTTTGGTGCCTCGTCCCCTTCGGGCGAGCGACAAAGCCTACTTTGTTCACTCTCACCGATCTAAATGGTGATCAGCACGAGTTTGTTGGCGAAGCTCTCGATACAACATTTAACATTCTTCTTTTTGCCTGCCCCACCGCATTATTCAAACAATAAGCTAGCGACTTCGGTGACTGCCAGGCCATGCCTTATGTAAGTGCGGAATCAGGCCAACGCAGTGCCAACTTAGGGGGTTCTCGTTATTTCACCACCTCCATGCCGCAGCTCTGATCGACTCCGTCAACGATGGAGAACAACGGTGTCAAAACCGAGCGGGTTGTGACACTCGTACTGAGCTAATTAGCTATCCGTGCAAAGCTTGCTCTAAAGCCTGCCGGATGAAGCGTTGATAGGGCATGCCCCTGCGGGCAGCAGTCGCTTTGACCGCGTCCAGTAGCTCGGCAGGCAAACGCATGTTCACCCGCGCATCCTTGCTCGAAAACTCGAACTGCGTCGGCGTGAGCGCCGAAAGATCATACTTGGTGAGGTCAGCGGACCCCACAAAAGCCTCGGCCTCATCGTCGCTGGAAAACAGCGGAAGGGGCTTATCGTCGTTCATAGTGCTGCACCTCCTTGGCGTGCATGTAACGGGCGCTGATAGGGCGAATAAGACGGGCGCCGTCCCGCTCGCGCCAGGTGAAAGCTAGAAACACGTACCGGCCGCTTCGCGCTGTCCCGATCGCCAAAAACCGGGCTTCGGCCGTGGAATGTGCCGCATCCGGCCCGATCGCCGGCGTGCCTACGAACACGCTCTCGATCTCTTCGACGGTCAACCCATGCTTCTGACATTTCTCCAGGTTTCCCTCGTCCCAATCAAAGCTAGAAAAGATATTGCTAAGCATGGTAGAAAATGCCATTTGTGTGTACGTTTGTCAACATTATAATTGCTGGTTGCTCGCGCGCTACGTGCCGCCATTAAAGTGTGGTGCTCTGCTATACTCCCGATCATATCGGCTCGCGGCATCGACGGCTTGTATACAAGTTAACGGTTGAAAGCCCTCTGACGACGGCAAATAATTAGCCATGACTAAGGAACGGGACGAATATCTTGGCGTGCCGCGGCAGGTTCGCTTTCCGTATAGGGACGATGACATCATCCAACGCCGCGTGGATGCTGGCGAAACTGCCTCCGACGTCATTCGCCAGCTTGTGGCGTCAGGCATATTCCACGGCGCAGCCTACGATCACTTCATTCCGGCCATTTCGCTGGAGCTTACAGAAAAGCTTTTGCTCGACCGCGCCATAGGCCTGTCCGGCAGCGATCTTGGCAACCTCATCAAATCCCTTGTCCTCAACGAAGCACATAGGATGCTCAATGCACATGACGAACGCCTCCGCGCCGCCACCCCACCCGCCAGCAAAGCGCAATCCTGACTATCATGCCGACTGGGAGCAGCTGCACAACGACGCGAACGCGCGCCGGGAAGCTGCATGGGCGGTGAAAGCTAGGCTGCTGGGTCGCCTGCCAGATCTTACCGACACAGAGCGGTCCGACTTGGCCAAGGCCAATGTGGAATGGGAAGCCGCACACCAGCTTTGTATGCTCTGCCTGGACACCTACCAGCACCGCACCTTTGAGGATGCGATGGCGTGGCTAAACCAGACGTTCTGTTCGGCCGCGCCGGTAAGCGTCCCCGATCTTCATGCGTTTAACGACGTCCGGCAGCTAATGAAAGCGGCCTATAGGATCCATAGTAAGCCATTGAAGATTGAGAACATGGCACGCAACATGCTCGATCTATCGAAAGCGAATGGATTCTCGCCGTTCTTTCATTTTGCGAACTGCACGACGTGGGAAGTCAACATTCCCTCACATCATTATCGGACTACATCTGACATCCATGCTCACTACACAATTGATGAAGTAGACGACGGCATGCATGTCGCCATGCAAACTGCCAGGCTTTCGATGGGTGCGATCAACGCCTGTGAGATACTTATCGAAGAGTTTCTGCGGCAGCGAGTAAGCCAGTGGACCGAGCGGCGCTGGTTCTTCGCCAGAAAACTGCCGACGATCACCTTCTATACGTACATACCGCCATCCGAATATAGCAACGAGATGTTCAACCGCGTTGAACTGAGCGCACCGCTTGCTCGCGGCAAGCGGATCTCCGTGGCGGGATGGCCAAGCGTTGGATGCGTGCCGGCAGCAGTGAGACCCAATTGGCTGCCCGGCGGTCTCGCCGACTGTGGCACGTTCGACGACGACGCTGACACATGACCAGGGGCCAAAAGATCGGCCTGGCCTGCTTTGCGCTCATCGCGCTGCTTGGGACCCCAACCCTCGTCTTTCCGCTGGTCTGCGGCATATCCCGGCTTGGCTATGCGCCGGCGAACCCGGTGCCACCCTGGTGGTGGACCAACACACAGCAAAACCCCTTCGCCTCGACCCTTGCCTGGTTCAACTACGCCAACGCGGACGGCTGGCTCGGCTATGCCCACCTCTTCTGGTCGCAGACCGCCTTATGGTGGCGCGGATACGACATCACCCATGCACTGGCCCCTCGCCTCGCTGCCAGCGCGCTGGCCGGCGTAGCGGTCGCGTTCAGCCTGGTCGTGGCAGCCATTCGCGCCGCCCAACCCGCAACCCGTACCGAGCGCCATCACGAGCGTGGCTCCAAACTGGTCGAGCGCGAGGACGCAGCCCGGTTCGTTCGGGCACTCGTCGTCCGTGAGATCGAGACGGCGCACGGCAAACTCGCGGCAATCGTGAGCAGCATCGGCTTACGCCTGCGCGGGCCTTCAGGCCGTCACATCCGAGCGGTACGCAAGGACGCCAAGGTTCAACCCCGCCAAATCTCGCGAGCAACCGCGCGCGGCGATGCGGCCGTCATGAAGATCGCCGCGGCCGGCGTCGATGCGGGCCTGGTGCGGATGGCAGGCATCCCGATGCCCTATTCGAGCGAAACCCTGCACACCCTCATCGCCGCCTCGCCCGGTACCGGCAAAACCGTGGCACTGCGCGAACTGCTCACCGATCTCAGGCGCCGGGGAGACCGCGTGATCTGCGTCGATGCCGGTTATGACCTGAGCCCGGGCTTCCGCCGCCCTGACGATCTAATCCTATCACCGGTCGATCCACAATCGGTCGGTTGGTCGCTGCGCAACGAGGTTCGGAATGAGACCGAATGGGGCTCGCTGATCAAATCGATGATCCCGGCCCAGAATGGCCCAGCCGGCACCTGGCAGCGCAAGGCCCAGGATTTCATGACCTCGCTGTGCGAGGCGGTTGGAAGCGCTGCCGACAACCGCAAGCTGCTCGAGATCGCCACGGTCTGGTCAACCGACCAGTTGCTCGAGCTGCTCGAGGGCACCCCTGCAGCCATCGCGCTCGGCGAAGGCGGGGAGGAATATCTCAACAGCGTGCGCAACAACATCAATGAAAGCCTGTCGGCCTGGAAACGCGGGCCCGATGGCGACTTTTCAGTCCGCAGCTACATGAATGCCAGCCATGAACGCCGCTGGCTCTGGCTGCCTTACACCGATCTGGAAGCGGCAGTCTGCCAGCCCGCGATCGCAAGCTGGATCGACATCATGATCAACGCCGCGACCGAACGTCGTGATGCAGGTGGCAAGCCCGGCGGGCACCGCACCTGGATCATCATCGACGAGCTGAACTCGATGGGCCTTATCCCCAATCTGTCGAAGCTCGGTGCGCGCCTGCGCAAATATGACATTTGCGGGGTCGGCATCATCCAGGATGATGCCCAGCTGAAATCGACCTACGGCGTCTACGACGCCGAAACGATCTTCAGCACCTTCTCGAACAAGGTCTATTTCCGCTGCAGCAGCGCTAGCCTCGCCAGACGCATATCGGACGACCTCGGCACGACCGAATACCGGGAGGTGCGCTATGCCACCTCGCAGTCGCGCAGCGCCGGTAAGATCACACGAAATACCTCGACCTCGGAGCAACACGTCAAACGCGAGCTGTTTCTGCCGAGCGAGATCCAGAACCTCCCCACCCGGTGCGGCGTCGTCAAATTCGCCGAAGTGGATTCAGTGCTGCCGACCTATCTGTGGGTGCCGCCTCGCCCGCGCCGATAATCATTCACGCTGCCCACGGGGCTTTGGTGGCTCGGTTGACCCTGCGCTTGGCTTTTCACCCCGCACAGACAGATCGCTTCTTTCTCCGACCGCGCGCTGCGGTCCGCTAGCCTGACCGACCTGCTCGGCCCGTGCGAGCCGCTCAGCGGCCGTCAGGGGCGCATCTGGCGGTTGGGCCGCCCTTTCCTGCTCGATGCGGCTGAATCTATCTGACACAGTCTCCCTGCCCGCATGTGAAGACCCTTCGGCCTCACGCTCGCGATTGATCCGCTCGAAGCGCTCCTGAACGCTGCCGAGCACCTGCCCGACCTTCTGGCCAATGCCCTGCACCACCTCACGCGCCACTTGAGCGGCGCGCTCGACCTGTTCCCGGACCTGCTCGCGCATTTGCTGCGCCAGCACGCGCGCCTGTTCCACCCAGTTGTCGATCGCGCTGGCCGCGTCGCGGGCCTGCATGCGGGGATCGTCGCTCCGCGGCGCCCCCGCGCCGATCCCCATCGCCTGCAGCTCGTCACGGATCGCCGCCATCTCTTGCGCGACGGCACGGCGCTCGGCCGTGATCTCACGCCCGAAATGCTCCTTCTGAGGTTCCTGGGCAATGCCCCGCTCGGCATGGCTACGGTGATCCACGCGCCGTTCAACCTGCGCCAGTTCCAGCGCATCGTTCTGGATCTGGGCAAGCCGTTCGCGCAGCGCCAGTATCTCCTTGGGGCCTTGCTTCTGGTCGTCCAACTCACGGGTTTTCTGCCCGAACCCGTCGGCGTCGACCGTCCGCGTCGTGGTCAGCACGTGCATATGCCAGTTGCGCTGATCGCCGTCCGGGCTTGGCGTGTGCAGGGCGACGTCGACCGCGACCCGGTAGCGCTGGACGAGCTCGCGGGCGAACTGCTCGGCGACCTCACGCCGCTCTTCCTTGTTCAGCTCATGGGGCAAGCCGACGATATACTCGCGGGCCGTCTGTGAGTTGCTGCGTCGTTCGAAATGCTCAGCGGCATTCCACAGCACCGAGCGGTCTTGGGCCCATTCGGCGCCCTCCGGCGTGACGATAAACCCATCCTCGACGCCGCCCCGCGCCCGGAAGTCATGGATCTCGCCGGTGCGCTCGTCGGTGAACCGCTCACCGTGCCGATAGGCGGCAGCTGCCACCGCGCTGTCGCCCCGGCTGCGTTGCACGGGGCTGGTGCGGACATGGGGCATGGCGGTCACGGTGGTCATGACAAACGACGACTACCGCGAGGGGTGCAGGGGGGCAGCGCAGCCCCCTTGCCGGGGTACGGGGCGCGAAGCCCTGTGCGGCCTGACGGGCCGCTGGGGTGCAGGGACCGCCCTGCCGCAAACGCCCCCCAGGGGCGGCAAACTCGCAGAGTTTGCATCTTTGCGCTTTCTCTACTTCCCTCCGTCATAAGCTCTGTCTACACCCAGCCCGTATTTTGGCAAGGATCCACCATGGCACAGCCTCCAACCGCCGATCCCAAACTTGCCAAGCTGCTCCGTGAAGTCGAACTTGTGGAGCGCAAAATCGAACGTGCCCAAGCCCTGTCTCAACGCCTCAAACGTCTCGCTGTTGATCACTCCAGACGCGCTGATACCCGCCGCAAGATCATCCTGGGCGGGGCACTCCTGAACGCTGCTCGCTCCGAACCCGAGCTCGCTGCACTGGTCGCACGGTTCGTAGCCGCCATTACCCGCCCAGCGGATCTCAAACCTTTTGAGGGCTTCTCCACCGAAGAACTCATCGCAGCCGCCATGGACCAAAATGCCAGCGCACCGCGGCGCCCGCGCCGGCTCACGCACAAGCCCGATTAGGAGTTTTGCCCATGCTGTCCGTCATTGCTTTCTTAGCTACTGCGCTAGTCCCTGCTTGCCCCGTTCCGGCAGCACCGGCCGACGCGGTCGTCATTTCAGCGACCAAGATGACCGTGGAATCTGCGGGAGGCGCGTATGTAGTTCGTAACGGTTGGCCGCTGCCCGGGGAGGCTCGGGTGGGTTCGATCCGCTACCAATGGGGCTTCACGTTGCGGTCCGACGATCCCCGTTTCGCCGACTTTGATCTGTCCCCCGGTTCGATCCATTCCCGATCGTCGGGCTGCTGGTTTGGCTGGGATTATCACTGGGGCAAGAACGGCGTCGACGCGCTCACGAATGGCCGGATCGTAGGCCGCGGCTACACGGAGGGGTATGTCCCCGACCAGCCTACCAGCACGCCTGTGATCGCCGGATACCATTTCGTGGTGGCTGATAAGGCGTTTAGTCCGGATTATGCCTGGGTGGGCCTGTGGGTCGCCGACGACGACGCTCAGCGTACCCGGGTGATCGCCTTCAAGGACCAACGCCAGAAGACTCTCGCTACCCTCCCCTTCCGCCTTGGTAGTCTCGCAACCTTGCCGTCGCCTGACACGCCAGCGTTAGGGATGACCATGATCGGCGAAGGACGCTCGGGCCAACCCGTTCCTTATCTGCAACTCCTGTGGATGTCGGGTATCGCTGAGACGGACGCGCGCTGATCGGATAGTTGCGGCAGATTCTTACGGATGCACTGGAAGCGGAGAAGGTCGCTGCGAGGCGAGCGCGGCACGATCATTACGACACGCGTGGTCAGCCTGAAATCAGCTGGATGTCCTGATGCATAACACGATTGTTACTATGGCGGTACGGGAGCCTGTGTAACGGCCACTACCACGTCCTTGCCCTTTTACGGAACGATGCAGGTACACACCGTCAGATCCGCCTGTCTTTCTCGAAAGCATGCGGCCGTTAGGCCGCCCTGTGACGGCGTTAGCCGGCACAAAGCAAAAGCGTATTGATCCTTGGGATCAATTCCATAGTTCTTTCTTATCTCACTCGAAGCTGCTTATTTGCGTTACAGATTCTGTTAAATATGAATTGTTAAGAAGGTTAAGCCTCCAAAAAGCAGAATTTTGTCGACTGTTTTCAGACTCTTACGGGAGAGCCCGGTGGGTGATACCCCGTGATTCGGTGGGTGATCCCCCGATAGCGTGGTGGGTGATCCCCCGAAGCGATAGTGTGTGAAACCCCGAGCCTGTTGGTCTGAAAAATGGCTTTTCGAGTTAGTTATCCACAGGTTGGGCAGTCCGGCGAACTTAGATGCTGTCGGTTAAGGTCCGGGGGCTGACATTCTTGGTGGGTGATACCCCGACAATCTTACCAGTGGTGGGTGATACCCCGATAGTCACCGCCGGCCTGCAAGATCATCCATCTTGGCGTCTACTTGCTCGGTGCGCCGGCGATCAGCATCGAATCGAGCGCGTCGATCTTCCTCCGCCCGCGTCCGCTCAGCGAGGGCCATCGCTTCGGCCTCGCCACGACGCCTGAACATGACGGCAGCGCTTTTATCGGCCGTTTCTGCCGGTTCCATCATGTAATCGGGGAGCTGGTCGGCCTCGATCACCCGTCGAAGCATCCGATTGAATTCCTTGGGCTGGGCATCGCTACCGGTTTTGTCGCGCAGCACCTCTACCCGACATAACCACCCACCCTGTTGCGATCCGACATGCTTGCGCGCAATGCGATACAGCGCCCGCTCCAGCCCCCCGGACAGGAGGAAATAGTCGGGGTGCATGGTCAGCAACGATTTCTCGTTGACGATACCCTCATAAACCCAGTCCGACAGGGTCAACGTCATACCCCGTGGTTGCTCGGTATCGGCGTCCGTGTCGAACGTCCAGCTATCGAGCCAGTTGAAACCGGCCTTCTGCCGGCGTGTCGTTGCGCGGATCGAGGTCGTAATGGACGTGGTCTGGAGCCGGAGCAGTGCGGCTTGCAGTTCCTGATAGTCCCTGCCGCCTGTGCCGCGCTTGATCGCCCGTAAA
>Ga0265797_10003186_pt1 | contig 26609 bp, 23 predicted proteins | sample P2T30metagenome_FD_192433 | JGI IMG/M metagenome (GOLD analysis project Ga0265797, IMG submission 192433) | Plant litter microbial communities from East Loma Ridge, Irvine, California - P2 T30 | ecosystem: Environmental > Terrestrial > Plant litter > Unclassified | place: USA: California... | reverse complement strand
AATCGTACTGGCCGCCACGTCTAGACGTGGCGGCCAGTACGATTCGTGGCGCCGTGCGGGGTGCCGCGACGCAGGGCGATGCGGGGCGAGGCGGGAGCAGACTCCGTTGCGCCGTGCGGGGTGGCGCGACGCGGGGCTCAGTGGCCGGCGGGCAGCCCCTCGGCGGGGAGGTCGGTGGGCTTCCGCACGAAGAAGGCCCCGACGATCGCGACGAGCGAGATGCACGCGCCGATCGTGAAGGCCGTGCGGACGCCCTCGGCGGAGGCCTCGACGGCACTCGCGCCCTCGCCGGCGGCGGTGGCCGCGGCGAGCGACAGGGCGGTGACGAAGAGGGCGGTGCCCGCGGCGCCGGCGACCTGCTGGATCGTGCTCACCGTCGCCGAGCCGTGCGAGTACAGCTTCTGCGGCAGCGACCCGAGGCCCGAGGTGAACAGCGGCGTGAAGGTGAACGCGAGGCCGATGCTGAGCAGCACGTGCACGGCGGTGACGAGGGCGACGGGGGTGTCGGCGCCGACGGTGGTGAGCAGCCACAGGGCGGCGCTCACGGTGATCGTGCCGGGGACGACGAGCGGGGTGGGGCCGAACCGGTCGAAGAGGCGCCCGACGACGGGGGCGAGCACGCCCATGACGATGCCGCCGGGCAGCAGGAGCAGGCCGGTGGCGAGCGTCTCGAGCTGGTGCACGTCCTGCAGGTAGAGCGGCAGGACGATGAGCGTGCCGAAGAGGGCGATCATGCTCACCGCGAGCACGGTCGTCGACACCGTGAACGCCTTCGAGCCGAAGACGCGCAGGTCGAGCAGTGCGGCGTCGCGGCGGGCGAGGGCCCGCTGGCGCAGCGCGAAGGCGACGAGCGAGACGGCGCCGACGACGACGGGCACCCAGGCGGGGACGAGCGCCTCGCCGCCCTCGCCGAGCGTGGCGAGGCCGTAGACGAGCCCGCCGAAGCCGAGGGCGCTGAGCACGATCGAGAGCACGTCGACGGACGCCTTGCGCGGGGTCGAGACGTTCTGGATCTTCCACACGCCGAGGGCGAGCGCGGCCAGGGCGATGGGCAGGACGAAGAGGAACAGCGCGCGCCAGCTGAAGGCCTGCAGGATCAGGCCGGACAGGGTGGGGCCGACGGCGGGCGCGACCGAGATGACGATCGAGATGTTGCCCATCGTGCGGCCGCGGGTCGCCGGCGGCACGAGGTTGAGCACGGTGGTGATGAGCAGCGGCATCATGATCGCGGTGCCGCTGGCCTGCACGACCCGGCCGAGCAGGAGCACGCCGAAGCCGGGGGCGACGGCGGCGACGAGCGTGCCGATGCTGAACAGGGTCATGGCGGTGGCGAAGACGCCACGGGTGCTGAAGCGCTGGAGCAGGAACCCGGTGATCGGGATCACGACCGCCATGGTGAGCATGAAGCCGGTGGTCAGCCACTGGCCCGCCGTCGAGGTGATGCCGAGGTCGTCGCGGAGGCGCGGCAGGGCGACGCCCATGATCGTCTCGTTGAGGATCACGACGAACGCCGAGACGAGCAGCAGTCCGATCACGAGGCGGTCGCGGGCCGACGTCGACGCGTCGTCCCCGCCCGCGGGGTCGTGCGCGGCCGTCGCGGTCGCTCCGGTGGGGGCGGTGGCCGGAGGCGCGGGTCGGGTCGGGCGGGTCTCGGTCGCGTCCTGCGCGGTCACGTCGTTCGTCACGGGGTGCTGCTCCTCGGTGGGGCTCGTCGCGGGCCGCCCGCCGGCGCGAGGGCCGGGAGCGGTCTGGTGGGCTCCGCGACGACAAGCGCCGGGCGGCCGGGAACATTCCCGACCGCCCGGCGTGTCGTCGACAGGTGTCGTTCCGCGGACCGCGACCCGCGGGCCGTCGCCCGCGACCCGCGACCCGGCCTCAGACGTCGCGGCGCTTGGTGAGGACGAGGCCGACGACGAAGAAGGCCACGACCCAGCCCACGAGCACCAGGGTCGCCTGCCAGGGCTCGAGCACGACGGCTCCCTCGACGGGCGGCATCGAGAACGGGCTCTGCGTGTCGGTGCCGGTCTGGTACTCGTACATCCGCGTGGCGACCTGGGCGGGGCTGAACTCCTGCAGGTTGCTCGGCCACGCGGCGTCCTGGACGGTGGAGACGAGGATCTGGAAGAGGATCGGCAGCACGAAGACGATGCCGACGGCCGCCGCGATGGCGCCGGCGCCGTTGCGGATGATCGTCCCCAGGCCGAAGGCCATGCCCCCGGTGAGCGCGACGCTGCCCGCCGCGGCGACGAGCACGGTCCACAGGCCCGCGTCGCCGAGGTCGAGCTCGAGGCCCACGTTCGACAGCAGCGGCAGGGCGACGCCGAGCGCACCGGCGAGGCCGACGGCCGAGACGACGAACGTGAGCAGCACGACGAGCAGCAGCTTGGCGACGAGGGCACCCGTGCGGCGCGGCACGGCCGCGAAGGTCGACCGGATCATGCCCGTGCCGAACTCGCCCGTGATCACGAGCGCCCCCAGCACTGCCGCGACGAGCTGCGCGAAGGCGGTGCCCACGGTGATCGCCGTGAGGGCCAGCTGCTGCTCGGACTCCGGGGTGGACTGCTGGCCCTCGAAGCCGCTGATCGTGGCGGAGAGGAGCGCGGCGAAGCCGACGAGCAGGGCGACGATGATGACCGAGCACCACCACGTCGAGCGCAGGCTGCGCAGCTTGATCCACTCGCTGCGGACGACGCCGCCGAACGAGACGCCCGAGCCGTGCACGACTCGGTCGTGCCGGGTGGGGGCGGGAGCGGTGCTCTGGCTCATCGTGCGGCCTCCGGTCCGGTCGCGGCGGGGGCGGTGGTGCCGCCCGCGTGGTACTCGACGCTGCTCTGGGTGAGGGCCAGGTAGGCGTCCTCGAGGGAGCGCTGCGCGGGCGTGAGCTCGTGCAGGGCGATGCCGGCGTTCGCGGCGACCTCGCCGACGCGGTCGGCGCGCACGCCGCGCAGCTCGACGAGGCCGGGCTCGCGCCCGACGACGTCGGACGCCTCGGCGCGCAGCAGGCCGACGAGGTCGTCGATCCGCGGGCTGCGCACGCGCGCCGCGACGGTGGCGCTGTCGGCGAGGAACGTCGACAGGGGCGTGTCGGCGAGCACGCGCCCGCGGCCCAGGACGATCAGGTGGTCGGCCGTCTGCGCCATCTCGCTCATGAGGTGCGACGAGAGGAAGACCGTCCGCCCCTCGGAGGCGAGGTGCCGGCAGAGCTGGCGGACCCAGGTGACGCCCTCGGGGTCGAGGCCGTTGACGGGCTCGTCGAGGATCACCGTGCGCGGGTCGCCGAGCAGGGCGGCCGCGATGCCGAGGCGCTGGCCCATGCCGAGCGAGAAGCCGCCGACGCGCTTGCGGGCGACCGGCTCGAGACCGGTGAGGCCGATGACCTCGTCCACGCGACTCCGGCCGATGCCGTGCGTCGCGGCCATCGCCAGCAGGTGCGCCCGGGCGCTGCGGCCCTTGTGCACGGCCTTGGCGTCGAGCAGCACGCCGACCTCGCGGAGCGGGGCGCGGTGCCGCGCGTACGGGGCGCCGTTGACGGTGACCGTGCCCGAGGTGGGGCGGTCGAGTCCGACGACCATGCGCATGGTCGTGGACTTGCCGGCCCCGTTCGGGCCGAGGAAGCCCGTGACCAGGCCGGGGCGCACCGTGAAGCTGACGTCGTCGAGGGCGGTCTTGGGGCCGTAGCGCTTCGTGAGGCCGTGGGCTTCGATCATGCGGTCGTCTCCATGCCCCCGAGCCTAGGGACGGGGGCGGCGCGACGCCTCCCCCCTCCGGTCGACATCGGCGCCCCGGCCCACGTCCGGGACGGGGGAGGAGAGGTGCCGCGCGGGGCGCCCTTGCTAGGGTCGCCGGGTGCCCCTCGACACCGCCCTCGCCTCCGTGCCCGCAGCGCTGCCGATGATCGGCGGCATCACGCTCTTCGAACCGCAGGAGTTCCTGCCCCAGTTCGGCCCCTGGGCGCTGGGGATCGTCGCCCTCATGGTGTTCATCGAGTCGGGCGTGCTCTTCCCGTTCCTCCCCGGCGACAGCCTCCTGTTCACCGCGGGCGTGCTGCACGAGCCGCTCGGGCTGCCCCTCTGGCTGCTGTCGAGCGTGGCCTTCGCGGCGGCGTTCCTCGGCGACCAGGTGGGCTACCTGCTCGGGAACCGGTTCGGCCGGCGCCTGTTCAAGGACGACGCCCGCGTGCTCAAGACCGCGTACCTCGAGAAGGCGCAGGCGTTCTTCGCGAAGCACGGCGGCAAGTCGCTCATCCTCGGCCGCTTCGTGCCCATCGTCCGCACCTACGTGCCGCTCGCCGCCGGCACGGCCGGGTACCGCTACCCCCGGTTCCTGATGTTCAACGTGATCGGGGCGTTCGTCTGGGCCGTCGGGCTCACCGTGCTCGGGTCGCTGCTCGGCGGGATCCCGCTCGTCGCCGACCACATCGACCTCTGGGCGGTCGTCCTGGTCGCGCTCTCGGTGCTGCCCATCGTGATCACGGGCCTGCGCAAGGTGAGCGTGACCCGGCGCGAGAAGGCGGCCGCGGCGCGCCTCGAGGCCGAGGGTCGCGCCTCCGGCCGCACCGCCGACTGACCGCCGTGCCCGCCGTGCCGGCGCTCGCCGACGTCGACGCGGCCGTCGCGCGCGTGCACGAGCTGCGTGCGCGGCGCCGCGCGGCGGGCCGCGGCGACCGCGTCGTCGTCGCCCTCGTGGGCGAGCCGGGCAGCGGCAAGAGCACCGTGTCGGCCGCGGTCGCCGCGGGCCTCGCGGCCACGGGCCTGCGGACGGTCGTCGTGCCGATGGACGGCTTCCACCTCGCCGGGTCGGCGCTCGCCCGTCTGGGCCGGACCGACCGCAAGGGCGCGCTCGACACCTTCGACGCCGCCGGGTACGTGGCCCTGCTGCGGCGCCTCGTCGACCCCGCGGCGACGACGTCCGGTGCCGACCCGGTCTGGGCGCCCGAGTACGTGCGCGACGGTGTCGAGGAGTCGCTCGCCGGAGCGATCGAGGTCGGCCCCGAGGTCGACTGCGTCGTCACGGAGGGGCTCTGGCTGCTCGTCGACGAGGGGCCGTGGCGTGCCGTCCGGGACCTGGTCGACGAGACCTGGGCGGTGCGCCTCGACGACGACGAGCGTCGTCGACGCCTCGTCCTCCGCCACGTCGCGGCGGGCAAGGGGCAGGAGGCGGCGGAAACCTGGGTGCAGGGCCCCGACGAGGCCGCCGCGCGGCTGGTGCGCCCCACCCTCGTCCGCGCCGACCGCGAGCTCCCCGGCCCCTGACGGCCCCGTGCCCGCGCTGCCCGCGCCCTGCGCCCACGGGACGGTCGGGCGGGGCCCGTAGGCTGCGCCCCATGCGCCTCCTGCTCGTCCGTCACGGTCAGACCCCCGCCAACGTCCTCGGTGTGCTCGACACCGCCGTGCCCGGCCCGGGCCTCACCGAGCTGGGGCGCCGCCAGGCCGCGGCCCTCCCCGACGCGCTCTCGGGCGAGCGGATCGACGCGATCGTCGTCACCGACCTCGTCCGCACCCACGAGACGGCCGCGCCCCTCGTCGCCGCCACGGGGCTCGAGCCCGTCGAGGTCGGCGACCTGCGCGAGATCGACGCGGGCGACCTCGAGGGGCTGTCGGACCGCGAGTCCGTGACCACTTACATCGGCGCGCTCGTCGCCTGGGCGGGCGGCGACGTCGACCGCCGGATCCCGGGCGGCGAGAGCGGCACCGAGTTCTTCGCCCGCTACGACCGCGGCGTCGCACGGGTGGCCGGGCTCGGCCACGACACCGTCGTCGTCGTGAGCCACGGCGCCGCGATCCGCGGTTGGGCGACGGCGCGCGGACTCGACCGTTCGGTGGCGCCCCTCACCGGGCACGAGCTCGACAACACGGGCGTCGTCACGCTCGAGGGCGACCCCGTGGGCGGCTGGCGCGTGCTCGACTGGCACGGCGAGCCGGCCGCGGGGCGCGTGCTCGCCGACGAGGGCGCCCCCGACCCCACGGGCGACGCCGGCTGACGCGCCGCGCGCCCGCGAGGTGACCCACGCGGGGGAATCGACGCGTGGCGGTGCCCTCGAGGCGTCGTCTCGCGCCTCCGGACTCTGAGGCGACCCCGCCGGTCGACCGGTGGGAGGGGATCGAGATGCCGTTCTTCGGGGTCCGTCGGCGTCGAGATGCCCCAGAGGGGGCGGACGCACCGAGGAGCGTCCCGGCGCTCGGGCGCGTCAGCCGAGCAGGCGCTCCAGGAAGGGGCCGCGGAACCGCCCGCCCGGGTCGGTGCGCGCCACGAGCCCGGCGAAGTCGCCCAGCCGCGGGAAGAGCTCCGCGCGCTCGGCCGTCGTCAGGCTCGTGAGCTTGCCCCAGTGCGGGCGGGCGCCCCACGGGGCGAGGGCCCGTTCGACGCGGGCGACGAGCGCGGCCACCTCGACCGGGTGGTCCCGCCAGGTGAAGGCGATCGCGAGCGAGTCGACGGGCGTGGGGCTGAGCCAGAGGTCGTCCCCGGCGACGACGCGCGTCTCGCAGGTGTGCAGGTGGGGTCGCAGGTCGGCGCCGAGGGCGCGCAGGGCGGTGAGGGCGGCGGCCCCGTCGGCGAGGGGCACGAAGTGCTCGCTCTGCAGCTCGCTGCCGACGGAGGGCGTCGCGTCGATGCGGAAGTGGGGGAGCCGGTCGGGCCACGCCCCGACCGTCCCGTCCATCGGGGTCATGTGCCCGGGGACGGCGCCGTCGTCGCCGCCGAGCCCGTCGTGCTCGGCGACCCGGCGGCGGGTCGCGCCGAAGAGGTCGTCGGGCACCGCGACGTCGGCCTGCCCCTCGGGCACGCGCGACTTCACGAGGACCTCGCGCACGGTCGCGTCGAACTCGTGGAAGAGGCTGACGCTGTACCCGGCGGCGAAGACCTCCTCGAGGGCGTCGTCGACGCCCTGCCAGGGCAGGTCCTCGTAGGTGTCCTGGCGCATCCGGTAGCTGGGCTGCACGTCGAGCTCGACCCGCACGACGACGCCGAGCGCCCCGAGCGCGAGGACGCTGCCGGCGTGGTCTGCGTCGCCGCGCGCGACACGGCGGACCTCGCCGTCGGCACCGACGACCTCGAGGGCGGCGACGGCCGTCGAGAGGCTGCCGAGGCCGAGCCCGGACCCGTGGGTGCCGGTCGCGGTCGCGCCCCCGACGGAGATGTGCGGCAGCGACCCGGTGTTCGCGAGCGCGAGGCCCTCGGCCTCGAGGGCGGTGGCGACGGCGGCGTAGGTCGCGCCCGCGGGCACCGTGGCGGTCCGGCGGCCGTCGGCCACGTCGACGTGCTGCGGCAGGCGGTGCGTCGAGACGAGCACCGCGTCGGCGTGTCCGTCGGCGACGTCGCTGAAGCTGTGCCGGGTGCCGAGGGGCCGGAGTCGCGGGGTCGCGACGACGAGGTCGCGCAGCTCGTCGAGGCTCGCCGGCGACTCGACGGCACGGGCCGCGTAGGTGAGGTTGCCGGCCCAGTTCGTCTCGCGCGTCGTCGTCACGCGGGCGAGTCTGGCACGGGGCGCAGGAGGGGGCACCACTCCTCCTCCCCCTCAAGTGGGGACGCGCCGATCACCCTCGGCCTCGACCTGAAGGTTTACGCTTCCGCGCTCCGCACGTAGGGTGGGACCGGTCCCCACTCCCGTGTCCGGTGCGACAGATGTGACCGTTGTGACATGTCACACGCGGACGCACCCCCGCCGGCCGGGCGCCGGCCCCCTGGGGGTCGGACGGACGCCCCTCTGACGAACGGAACCTCGTGACACCTCTGCGCTCCTCGCCGTCCGCCGTGCGACCCGCCCCGCGGGGCGACCGTCCCGACGGTGGCACCGGTCGCGGGGGCAGGGCGCGCGGTCGCAGCCTCGCCGGGGGCGTGAGCAGCCTGCTGCTCGCCCTCGTCGTCGTGGTCGCCGGCGTCGGCGTGCAGGACGCCCCCGCGCAGGCGGCGACCTACCCCTCGTGGGACGACGTCCTCGCCGCGCGCAGCAGCGAGACCGCGAAGCAGGCCCAGATCGACAAGGTGCAGGGCCTCCTCGACACGCTCCGCACGGACGCCACCACCGCGCAGGCCGAGGCCGAGCGCCTGGGCCTCGAGTTCCAGCGCGCCCAGGAGGCGGCGGACGAGCAGTCGCGCACCGTCGACTCGCTGCAGTCGCAGGCCGACGAGCAGGCGGCGATCGCCGCGCAGAGCGAGCAGCGCGCCGGTCAGGTCAGCGCGCAGCTGGCCCGCACCGGCGGCGGCAACGTCACGACGCAGCTGGTCGGCGACACCGAGGCCGCCGACGACCTGCTCTACCGGCTCGGGGCGATGAGCAAGCTCACCGAGCAGACCGACGGCATCCGCGCTCAGGCCGTGCAGGACCGCAACACGGCCACGTCGCTGGCCGACCAGGCCACCGTCGCCCGCGACGCCCTGCGCGAGAAGCAGGACGACGCCGAGACTGCGATGGGCGCCGCGCAGCAGGCCTCCGACGCCGCGCAGGCCGCGGTGATCGAGAAGGAGGCGAACGAGGCCGACCTCCAGAGCCAGCTGGACGTCCTCCAGGACGCCACCCTGCAGACCGAGGCCGACTTCCAGGCCGGGGTCGAAGAGGCCCGCCGTCAGGCCGCCGAGCGCGCCGCCGCCGCGGCGGCCGCGAAGGCCGCCGCCGAGGAGCAGGCCCGCCAGGCCGCGGCGGCCGCCGCGGCGGCCGCGGCAGCCGCACCGCGCCCCGTGTCGCCCCCGCCGAGCACCGGTGGTGGTGGCGGTGGCGGTGGCGGTTCCGTCGCGCCCCCGCCCGTGTCGAACCCCGGCTCCGGCTGGGTCCGCACCAGCGGCGGGTACATCTCGAGCCCGTGGGGCTGGCGCATCCACCCCATCACCGGGGCACGCAAGTTCCACGACGGCACCGACCTCGCCGCCGCCTGCGGCACCCCGATCTACGCGGCGTCCGCCGGTCGGGTGACCTTCGCCGGGTACGCCGGCGGGTACGGCAACTACGTCACCATCTCGCACGGCGGTGGCATCTCGACCGGGTACGGGCACATCCAGAACGGCGGCTTCCGCGTGAGCAACGGCCAGCAGGTCGCGGCCGGGCAGCTCATCGCGCTCGTCGGCTCCACGGGCGGCAGCACGGGCTGCCACAACCACTTCGAGGTGCGCACGAACGGGTCGTCCATCGACCCGGTGCCCTTCATGGCCGCCCGCGGCGTCCGCCTCGGCTGACCCGCGACGACCGAGGCCGTCACGACCTGCCCGCCCGACGGCGGGGGCGTGGCGGCCTCCGTCGTCCCCGGGTGCGACCATGGGACGGTGACGACGACCGACCCCGCAGCGCCCCCCGGTGACACCGACCCCGCCCCCGCCCCCGCGCCCGCCCGCCTCACCCTCGTGCAGGTCCCCTTCGACGACCCTCGCGCCGTGCGCCTCCGGGACGACATGGACGTCGAGATGACCGCCCGGTACCGCGACCCGGGCGTCGTCGAGCCCGCCGAGCTCGTGGCCGCGCGCGACGCCGCGCTGCACCTGTCGGCCGACGTCGTCCTCGCGACCCTGCTCGTCCTCGACGACGAGGGCACCCCGGTCGGCCACGCGGCACTGCGCCGTCGTGGCGAGGACGGCGAGGTCAAGCGCGTAGTCGTCGTCGACGGCCGACGCGGCTCCGGCATCGGTCGGCGGATCATGGCCGAGGTCGAGCGCCTGGCGCGGGAGGCCGGCCTGCGCCGCCTCGTGCTGCAGACCGGGTCGCGGCAGCCCGACGCGGTCGCCCTCTACGAGAAGCTCGGCTGGACGCCCATCCCGCTCTTCGAGCCGTACGCGTCGACCATGCCCACCTCGCTCACCTACGAGAAGGTCCTCGACCGTGGCTGAGGGCCGGGTCCTCAGCCTGCGCGAGGCCGCCCAGCGACTCGACGTGCCGCCCGAGATGCTCCGCCGGCACGGCTTCGGCGGGCGCGTGACGGAGGCGGACGTCCTCGAGGTGGAGGCGGCGCCTCCGGCCTGGCTCGTCCAGTCGCGGGCGAACCGCACAGGCAAGGCCGTGTGGGTGACGCTCGAGTGCGTCGTCTGCGGTCACCGCGAGCAGGAACGCCCGAAGAAGTGGTGGCCGGCCTGGACGCACCTCAGCTGCTTCCGGCACGCTCCCGACGAGGTGCCCGCGCCCGCCGACGGCACGGTGCGCACCGAGGTCGACGGCATCGGCAGCCAGTTCGTGGCGCTCGTCGACGTCCCCGCCGGGGGAGCGGCTCAGGCGTAGCGGACGCTGGCCGGCGCGTCGAGGCCGGCGACGAGGTGCACGTAGGCCTGGCGCGCGTCCTCGGCCAGCAGGCGCGCGTGCAGGTGCTGGTCGTGCCAGTGCCGGAGGTGCGTGGTCGTCACGCCCTCGGCCCCGTCCGCCACGCGGTACGTGAACGCCGTCGCCACGCCCTCGTGCTCGACCGTGCGCCGGTCGCCGAGGACCCGACCGCCGTGCGCCTCGACGAAGGCCTCGACGCCGGGCACGGACGCGTCCGGGACGACGACGTCCACGCGGGGGTGCGCGTCGCCCGGGGTCGGGCGGCCGAGGCGCGTGACGAGCGTCGTCTCGACGAGGTCGAGGCGCGCGGCCGGGGCCGTCCCCGACGCCGCTCCCGGGGGCGGCGCCGCCGCCGCTCCCGAGGACGGCCCCGCGGGCAGCAGGTCGAGGCCGGGGCGCGGCGGGAGGCTCCGGGCCAGCCCGTCCGCGGCGTCGTCGACGACCCGCGCGACGGCGTCGTCGAGCGCGCGTTCGACGGTCACGAGCGTCCGCGCCGTCTCGCGCAGCCATCCCTCGAGGGCGGCGGCGTCGGCCGCGGGGAGCTCGTCGCCCCACGACTGCACCGCCAGGGACGCGGCCTCGACCGACCACTCCCAGGTGAGCGCCACGCGGACGAAGGCCTGGGCCCGGGGGAGCAGCACGAGCTGCCCCCGGCGGAGCCCCGGCGTGAAGTGCAGCTCGGGGTCGTCGAGCAGCGGACGCACGGCGGCCGCGGCGTCCCGCGCGGCCGCGGGCACGAGGAACCCGGCCTCCACCCGGCGCCACGGCGTGGGCCGACCGGGGCGGGCGTCGTCCTCGCGCGCCACCGTCAGGAGGCGGTCGTCGTCGCACGGGGGCGTCGGGGCGGAGGGGGACACGGCGGCCGATCATGCCACGTCCGCCCGGGAGCCCCGCCCGACCGGTGCGCGCCCTGCCGTCGTCGACGTCCCGGCCGTCGACCGCGGGGTGCGCGCCGCTGGCGCCGACGTCCGGGCCGTCGTCCGCGGGGTGCGCCCCGTCGTCGTCGTCGCCGTGCGGGCCGTCGACCGTCAGAGCACGACGTCGACGAGCGCTCGCAGGGGACGACGGTCCGCCGCAGGGCCGGTCGGGCGGCCCGCGGTGGGCAGCGGGGCGAGCACGTCCGTGTCGACGAGCTGGCCGAGGTCGAGCCCCGTGAGCTCGGCGACCCCCGCGACGGGCACCTGGAAGGTGCGGAACGGCCCCAGGGGCGGCACGCCGTCGAGCGCGCCGCGGCGGAGCTCGTCGACGTCGAGCGCGGGGGACTGGTCGAGCAGGAACGCGGCCGTCCGGAGCCCGCGCTCGGCGGCGGCGTCCGCCCAGACGACGACCTTGGTGAAGAGCAGCGGCACGCGCACGCCGCGGTACGGCGGGTCGTCGTCGCCGAGCACGGGCTGGGTGAGCACGACGAGGCGCCGCCGGTGGGCGCGGGCGGAGTCGAGCACGTGGTCCTCGAGGCCGAGCCAGAGCTCGGCCGACTGGTTGAAGCCCGACGCCTGGGGCGCCGCGTTCGGGTAGGCGAAGGTGTCGCGGTTCGCTCGTTCGGCCGTGGCACGGTCGCCCCAGACGGGGTCGCGCCTACGGACCAGGTGGCCCCGGTCGAGGTCGTTGCGCGCGTAGACCTCGGGACCGGCCTGGTCGTCGGCGGGAACGCGCGGGTCGAGGTGCCAGTCGTCGCCCCGGTCGACGTCGACGAGCGCGGCCCCGTCGATCGCGACGACCGTCGCCCGGGCGAGGCGGCGGACGGGGTCGAGCAGCACGGTGAAGTGCTCGTACGGCAGCTCGTGGACGACGTGGCCGGGAGTGCCCGGCAGGGGGACCAGCGGTCCGAGGAACGCCGGGTCGTAGCCGACGGCGGGCACGGACCCGGGCCTGGACCCGGACCCGACGGGCGTGGCCGCCTGCCCGGTGGGCGTGGCCGTCTGCCCTGCGGGCGTGGCCGCCTGCCCTGCAAGCGCGGGCGCGGGCGCGGGCGCAGACGTGGACGCGGTCGTGGGCTCGGACTCGGGCTCGGTGGGCACGGTGCCTCCTGCGTCGTGGTGCGGCGGACGACTGCTCTCGTCCCCATCATGGCGACGGCCACCGACGTCCGCCCCGCGACGGCGCACCTCCGGCCCCCACCTCGTCGCGGGGAGGGGCGTGCACCGGGCGTCGGGCCGGAGGCGCGACTACCGTCCGCCACGGACGGGGCGACCGCCGCCCCGCGACAGCACCCGAGGAGGACGCGCATGAGCGACATCGAGGACCCCCGCGACCCCGCCGACGCCGGGACGGACGACGCCGTCGACCTGGAGGGCCAGGACACGGTCACGGGCGAGGACGCCGAGCGTGCCATCCCGACGGGCGTCGACGACTTCGACATCGACGTGACCCGGGCCGACGGCCCCGACCTGCAGGCGGGCGACGACCTCGACACGGGCGCCGCCACGAGCTGACCCCTCCGGGCGCGAGGTCACGCCCGCGCCCGCGCGGGCGGCCGCGCCAGGGGCCGCCAGCTCCGGGGTCTGCCTGCCACCAGGGGCTGCCCGGCACCAGGAGGTGCCCCGCACCAGGAACTGCCCGTCGAGCCACGATCTTTCGTGGCTCGACGGGCAGTTCCTGGTGTGCAGGGGTGCGGAACGCCGCGCCGGCTCGCGCGGCCGCGCGGCTCGCGCGCCGCCTCAGCTCGCGGCGACCCCGAAGGCCGTCGCGAGCTTCTCGATCTTCTGCGCGCGGCCGAGGCGCGGCAGGTCGCTGCCGTCGCGGATGACCCGCCCACGGCTCTCGAAGTCGGCGAGGAAGTCGTGCGCCCAGGCCACGTCCGACGGCGTCGGGCTGATGACCTCGTTGATGACGGGCAGCTGCTCGACGTCGAGGCAGAGCTTCCCGGTGAGGCCCAGGGCGACCGCGACCGACGACTGCTCGCGCAGGACGGGGTGGCTGCTGCCGACCGTCGGCCCGTCGATGGGGCCGGGCAGGCCGCCGATGCGGCTGGCGACCACGAGGCGGCTGCGCGGGTACGACATGGCGAGGTCGTCGGCGCTCGTGCCGGTGTCGCGGCGGTAGTCGCCGCTGCCGAACGCGAGCCGGAACGCCCCGCGCGCCTTCGCGATCGCGGGGGCCTCCTCGATGCCGACGGCGCTCTCGACGAGGGCGAGCACGCGCGTCCCGCCGCCCAACCGGTCGAAGGTCTCGGTGACGTGCTCGGGCGCCTCGGTCTTCGCGAGCATCACGCCCTGCAGTCCGGGCAGGCCCATGAGCGCGTCGACGTCGTCGGACCAGAAGTCGGTCGAGCGGTCGTTGATGCGCACCCAGGCGCGACCGCCGTCGCGCAGCCAGGCCACGACGTCGGCGCGGGCGGCGGGCTTGCGGGCCGGGTCGACGGCGTCCTCGATGTCGAGCACGACCTGGTCGGCGCGGGACGACGCCGCCGCGTCGAAGCGGTCGGGCGCGGTGCCGGGCACGAGCAGCCAGGACCGCGCGATGTCCGCCTCGGGACGAGCGCGTCCGGCCCGGCCGTCGCCACGCCCCTGCCCGCTCGTCGTGGTCGTCGGTGCTGTGCTGTCGGTCATGCCGTGGTCGTCCTCGCTCCCGGTGTGCTCGTCCACGCTACCGCGCCGCGGTCCCGGCGCCCGGCGGGTGTCGTCGACGGGCGTGCCGCCGCCGTCCGTGGCTCGTCGCAGGCGGGGTCGTGGCGGGGCCAGGGTCACGCGACGAGGTCCGCGCCGGCGGCCGGAGTCGCGCCGGGGCCGGGACGCGGAGCACCGGCCCGTCCCGCCCTCGTCGGGCGGGCCTCCGGCCCTCGGAGGCGTCGCGGGCGTAGCGTTCAGCCAGGTCCCAGGCACGCGCGGGACCTCCGGACGCCCACGGCGTCCCGGGCACCCGTGGCCCGCCCGCCCCCCGCCGACCGCACCGACCAGCCCCCCGACCCCGAGGAGTGAGCCATGACCGACCGCGACGGACGACCGTCCGAGCACCCCGACCACGCCGACGACGTGCGCCGCGAGGGCGACGCCCCGCGGCCCGAGCAGGGCTGGTCCGCCGAGCGGCGCGACGACCTCGGCGTGGGCAGCCCCGAGCCCGTCGTCGAGTTCGGCGCCGTGGACGCCCCGGCCGTGACCGGCGACGACGGGCGCGGCGGCGACGCCGGGACCCGTGCGCCGGAGTCCGAGGGCGGCCTGCGCATCCCGCCGCCCGGCGGGGAGGGGACCGCGGACGACGCGGTGGGCGGCGCGCGCGCCGACCTGCCGGCCGAGGCCCGCCACGACCACGACGGCGGCCACCACGACGACGGCGGCCACCACGACGGCGGGCACCAGCCTGCTGGCGCTCCCGCCGAGCCGGCCGTCGCCCCGGGCGACGCGGACCGCGGCGACGACGTGCGCCGGGGCGACCTGGCCGCCGACGGCTCCGATCGCCACGACGACCAGGGCCACCACGACGTGGGCACGCCCGCCGAGCCCGCGCGGGCGCCCGGCGACCAGGGCGGTCCGTCCATCGCCGACCTCGCCGCGGGTGGCGCCGGTGCCGGAGCGGGAGCCGCCGCGGCCGCCGCGGCCGGTGACGGACGGTCGCGCACGCCCTCCGGCGGCGACCCGTACAACGGCGACGCCCCGCGGGACCGCGACCACGGCGTCCCCGAGGCGGACGTCGACGGCGAGATCGTCTCCACCGAGCGCGGCGAGCGCACCGACAGCGACGACGTCCGCGCGGCGGACCGCCGCGACGACCTCGGCCGCGACCGCACCGCCGCCGACGGCACGTACGGCGACCGCACCGCCACCGACCGCACGTACGGCGACCGCACCGCCGACGGTACGCACGGCGACCGCACGGACGCCGACCGCACCGCGACCGAGCGCCTCGACGACGGGGACGGCCGCGTCGGCGGACTCGCCCCCGGCGTCGGCGGCGCCGCCCTCGCCGGAGGCGGTGCCGCCCTCGGTGCCGCCGCGTCCGACGGCCGCCGCCCGCTCCACGACGACGACGCCCTCCGTGCCGCCGAGGCGCACCAGGGCACCCCCGCCTCCTCCGGGCAGGACGCCCGCGACGGTGCGCGCAGCGAGGCCGCGCACGGCGACCGCCACGACGGCGACCGGGACCGGGACGGTCGTCACGACGCTCCGCGGCGCGACGACGCCGACGGTCCCCGCGTCGCACCCTGGTCCACCGGTGCCGCGGGTGCCGCAGGTGCCGGGGCCGGCGCCGCGGCGGGCGCGACCGGGGCCCACCAGGCCGCGGGAGGCGCCTCCGGTGCCGGCACGGGCGCGTACCCGCTGGTGCGCGAGGACAACCCGGACCGCTCGACCGTGCGCCGCCAGACGATGCTCGCCCAGCGCGAGCGCTTCAGCGGCATGAAGGCCGGCAGCGGCCTGCTCGGCTGGTTCGCCGCCACGGGCTTCGGCGTCGTGGTCTTCGCGCTCTTCGCCGCCGTGCTGGGCACCGTCGCGGGGTCGCAGGGCTCCGACGGTCAGGCGGGGCCCGCCGGCTGGCTGCGCGACAACGGCGACGCGGTCGGCCTCGCCGTCGCGATCGCCGTCGGGGCGATCGTCCTGCTCGGTTACTTCGTCGGCGGCTACGTCGCCTCGCGCATGGCCCGCTTCAGCGGGGTCAAGCAGGGACTCGCGGTGTGGCTCTGGGGCCTCGTCGTCTCGGTGGTGCTCGTCGTCGTCGGGCTCGTCGCGGGCACCGACGCCCCGGCCGGCCTCGGGGCGCGTGGCGACATGGGTGCACCGATCACCGGCAACGGCGTCCTCGACGCGGTCATCGTCGGCCTCGTGCTGCTCGTCCTCGCCCTCGTGGGCGCGCTGCTCGGCGGTCTCGCCGGCCAGCGCTACCACCGCCGCGTCGACCGCTTCGAGCCCGAGGAGTGGCCGGAGGCGTGACCCCCGGCGGGACGGGACCGGTCATCCGGTCCCGCCCCGCCCCGGTCGACCCGCGCAGGGCCGTCGACCGCTGCTCGTGACGAGCGCGGGCGGCGGCCCTCCGTCGTCGGTGGCCGCGGCGGCAGGCCTGCCCGGTGCGCCGTGACCGCGGGCGAGCCCCAGTGCGCGGTCGCTGCGCCGGTGCACGGCTGTCGGGTCGGGCACGGGCGGTCTCGCCTAGGCTGGTGCGACCAGGACCGTCCAGACAAGGAACCCGTCATGCACCGTCGCTCCCCCTCCGCCTCGAAGGCCGCCGGCGTCCTCGCCGCGCTCGCCCTCGCCGTCTCGCTCACGGCCTGCGCCTCGACCTCCGACTCGGTGGGCGACAACCGCGCCCCCGTGCACCGCGAGAACGCGCAGCGCTCCGACGGGCAGGGCCCCGGCGGCAGCTCCTCCGAGGGGCACGGCGACACCGGCTCGCACGGCGGCAGCGAGGGGCACGGCACGGACGCCCACGGCGACGTCACCGCCGAGGCCGACGTCACGATCCCCGCGCTCACCGGCGTCGACACGCAGGTGCTCGTCGACGAGGGCTTCGTCGACGCCCTCACGACCCTCGGGGTCACCCCGGGCGTCGTCGGCACCGCCACCTTCGAGGGCGGCTCGTTCGCGTTCCCGATCACGGGCGGCAACGTGCAGTACTGGGACCCCGAGAGCGGCGTCCGCCCCTACGTGCAGGGCCTCGTCGAGCACGACGGCTCGGGCATCAGCCTCACCGCGGGCGACACCGTCGTCGAGCTGACGAACTTCGACATCGACCCGGGCACGAGCGAGCTCTACGGCGACGTGTCGCTCGACGGCACCGTCGTCGCCGGCCACGCGCTGCTCTTCGACCTGCACGGCGGCACGCTCGAGCCGCTGCGCACCGAGGGCACGAACGGCGTGCTGCAGGGCACGACCGTGCACGTCAGCGACGCCGCGGCCGACCTGCTGAACGAGGCGTTCGGCACGACCGCGGTCGAGGGCGGGCTGCTCGTCGGCGTCGCCACCATCACGGTCGCCACGCAGTAACGACCCGCACCACGGACGGACCCCACGGCGCGCCTCCCCTCGGGGAGGCGCGTCGTCGTCGTGCGCGGCGCCGGTCCGGGCCGTGCGGCGCTCGGCCGTCCGGCGCGAGGCCTACGGCGGTGGCTTTCTCGCACAGCGGTGGCAACGTCTCCACCGCCGTGCGACAGAGCCACCGCCGTGCTCCCGGACCGCTCCGGGGTCACCTGCGAGGGCCGTGTTCGGGGTACGGCGTGCAAAAGTTCGGGACGCCGAAAAAGCGCTAGGGTCGACCGCATGAGCCGCAGCCCCGACGACGACCACCGCCCTGCCCGGGCGCCCGCCGCCTCCGGCACCGGCACCGCGTCGGGCCGCACCGGTGCCAGCACCGCAGCGCGCGCCTCCGGCACCGCGTCGGGCCGCGCCGGAGGCGCGCCCGCGTCCGACGGTCCCGGTCCCACGACCCCGTCCCGCCCGCCGCGCGGGCTGCTGCTCGGCCCCGCGTTCGTCGCCGCCATCGCCTACGTCGACCCCGGCAACGTCGCCGCGAACCTCACCGCCGGGGCCTCGTACGGCTACCTGCTGCTCTGGGTCCTCGTCGTCGCGAACGGCATGGCGGTGCTCGTGCAGTACCTGTCGGCGAAGCTCGGCGTGGTCACGGGGGAGTCCCTGCCCGAACTGCTGGGACGCCGCCTGCGCCGTGGCCGCCGGCTCGCGTTCTGGGGGCAGGCCGAGGTCGTGGCCGCCGCCACCGACGTCGCCGAGGTCATCGGCGGCGCGCTCGCGCTCAACCTGCTGTTCGGGGTGCCCCTCGTCGTGGGCGGCCTGATCACGGGCGTCGTCTCGGTCGGGCTGCTGCTGCTCACCCGCTACCGCGGCGGGCGCGTGTTCCAGGGCGTGGTCGTCGCGATGCTCGCCGTGCTCACCCTCGGCTTCTGCGCCGGGCTGCTCTTCGCGCCGCCGTCCGCCGAGGGCGTCCTCGGCGGGCTCGTGCCCCGCTTCGAGGACGCCACGTCGGTGCTGCTCGCCACCTCCATGCTCGGCGCCACCGTCATGCCGCACGCCGTGTACCTGCACAGCGCGCTCGCCCGCGACCACCACGGCCGCGTCGCCGAGGGGCCCGACCGCCGGCGGGTGCTCCGCGCCACCCGGCTCGACGTCGTGCTGTCGCTCGTCGTCGCCGGCGGGGTCAACGTCGCCATGCTCGTGCTCGCCGCGTCGACGCTGCCCGGGCAGACCGGAACCGACAGCATCCCCGGGGCGCACGCGGCGATCCAGGCCGCCCTCGGGCCGGTCGTGGGCGTGCTCTTCGCCGTCGGCCTGCTCGCGTCCGGCCTCGCCTCGACGTCGATCGGCGCGATGGCGGGCGCCGAGATCATGAAGGGCCTGCTGCACGTCCGGATCCCGCTGCTCGTGCGCCGCGTCGTCACGATCGTGCCCGCGATCGTGCTGCTCGCCACCGGGCTCGACCCCACCTGGCTCCTCGTGCTCAGCCAGGTCGTGCTGAGCTTCGGCATCGCCTTCGCGATCGTGCCGCTCGTGCGCGCCACGAGCGACCCCGCCGTGATGGGCTCGGCGCGCAACGCCCTCGGCACGCGGGTCGCCGCGTGGACGGCGACGGGCGTCGTCGTCGCGCTCAACCTCGTGCTCGTGGGCCTCACCGTCACCGGGCAGGCGTAGCGGCCGGAGTCGCGGGGCGCGCCGGGCGGGACCGGTGCGCCGGGCGCGTGCGCGCCTCCGGTGGGGCGGGGCCGGGCGGGACCGGTGCGCCGGGCCCGTGCGCGCCTCCGGCCGCCTCGTGGCGCCCTCGGACCGGGGTCAGCGGTCGTCGTCGCCGTGGCGGTCCTGGGCGCGCTCGTAGGCGCGGTCCATCACCTCGGCGTGCGCGGTCTTCGCCTCGGCGAGGGCCTCGTCGTCGTCCTGGGCGACGGCCGCGGTCTGGCGCAGCCGGGTCGCCGCCTCCGCCACGAGGTCGCCGACCGTGGGGTCGAACTCGCCGCGCTCGTCGCCCGAGCCCGCCCCCGTGTACTCGTGCAGCTCGTCGGTCTCGTCGCCGTCCAGCCGGTGCTCGACGTGGGCGACGCACAGCTTCGCGACCTCGTTCGCGTGCGCGTGCATGACCGAGTGCGCCGCGTGCGGCATCTCCCACAGCCGCGACGACGGCAGCAGCTCGCCGCAGCGCTCCACCCAGGACCGCGGGGCGACGGCGTCGTGCTCGCCGCGGATCACGAGGGTGTCGGCCCGGACGTCGGGCAGGTGGTCCTCCATCGGGTACGTCATCATCGCCGGCAGGATCCGCGAGAACCAGCGCACCCCGCACTGCAGGTACGCGGTGAGGGCCAGCACCTTCACGCGGCCGGGCTCGTGCCACGCCGCGCGAAGGAACCGCCGCGCCTGGGTGACGACCCTGCGGGCCGAGGCGTCCACCACGGGACCGATGAGCACCACCGTGCTCAGCTCGGGCCGCCGCGCCGCGAGGTCGACGACGACCTGCGTGCCCATCGAGTGCCCCACGAGCACCGGGTCGTGCAGCCCCAGCTCGTCGATCGCGGCTCCGACCAGGTCGGCGTACTGCCGGATGCTCATGGCCGTCCCGGGGTGCGGCACGCCCGCGAAGCCCGGCAGGTCGAGCGCGTGCACCGGCCCGAACTCGTTGAGGTTGGGGGCGAGCCGCTCGAAGTAGTCCGACGAGACGCCGATGCCGGGCACGAGGACGAAGGGGCGCTCACCGCTCGCGCCGATCGTGCTCACCCGGACGAAGACGTCGCCGCGCTCCACCCGGGACACCGTCACCGTCGTCGACGACCGGTCGCGGTCACGGCGACGACGGTGCGGCGACCGACGGCGCTGAGGGCGACGGGTGTCGTCGTGCTCGTCGGTGCGCTGCCGCGTGGTCATCCGCCCAGTGTGGCACCGGTGCCTGCGGGACCGGGCAGGGGCGGCCCTGCGCCTGCCGTGCGCGGCCTGTGGGGCGGCTCGGGCTGCGGCGTGCGGTGCCCGTACGGTCCGCCCGCGTCGCTCAGGCGTCGAGTGCGCGCAGGTTGCGTCTCAGGATCAGTGCCAGGGCGACCCGGGACGCCGGTCCGACCAGCCGCAGCCACCACGCCGCAGGCCGCCACACGACCCTGACGTCGAGCGTGACGCGGTCGTCCGGGTGCCAGGTGACGACGTAGCTCTCCCAGCCGGACTGCGGGTGCCCCCGAAGGGCGACGTGCCCGAAGCCCGTGCGACGGGGCTCGTCGACGACGGCGAAGACCCGGCAGTCCACGCGCGGCCGCAGCGGGCCGAAGGTGACGAGCCACGCGCTCTCGGCGCCGACGGCGACCACGGGTGGCACGTCGACGGGCACGAAGCCGGACCCCCGGTGCACCTGCCAGGCGAGCACCGCGTCGCCCGCCTCGCGGAAGCGCCGTGCGCCCCTGCCGACGACGCGGCTCGCGCGGGTCTCGCGGAACCCGTGCGGCACGCCGCCCGTGAGGGTCGGGAGCGCGTCCGTCGAGGGCGGGCGCGGGTCGGGCCCGGTCATGCCCGGGACATGCGGAGGACGGTGCCCGTTGACGAGGGTCCGTGGCGACGCGCGGGTGCGTGGCGGGGACGGACCGGACCGCCGTCCTCGACGGGCCGGGCCTGCAGCCGGGGGCCGGAGGCGCGGGTCACGCCCGCGGCGCGAGGAACGCCCGCGCCGCCCCGGCCAGGTGCCCGGGGTCGTCCGCGCCGCAGAGCTCGCGCGCCGAGTGCATGCCGAGCAGCGGCACGCCGACGTCGATCGTGCGGATGCCGAGCCGTGTCGCGGTGATCGGCCCGATGGTCGAGCCGCACGGCACGGCGTTGTTCGAGACGAACTCCTGGAACGGCACGCCGGCCTGCGCGCAGGCCCGCACCCACTCGGCGGCGCCGAGGCCGTCGGTGGCGTAGCGCTGGTTCGCGTTGATCTTGAGCAGGGGACCCCGGTTGACGACCGGCTGGTTCGCGGGGTCGTGGCGCTCCGGGTAGTTGGGGTGCACGGCGTGCCCGGCGTCGGCGCTGAGCACCCACGACCCGGCGAGGGCACGACGGTGGTCGGTGCCGGAGGCGCCCACGCCGGCCGCGAGACGGGCGAGGACGTCCTCGAGGAACGGGCCCGCGGCTCCGGACGGGGTGGCCGACCCGACCTCTTCGTGGTCGAACGCGGCGAACACGGGGACCGCGTCGAGGTCGGCGTCGTCCTCGGCGACGGCGAGCAGGGCGACGAGCCCGGCGTGCGTGGCGCTGAGGTTGTCCATGCGGCCCGACGCGAAGAGGTCGCCGTCGAGGCCGAGGAGCGCGGGCGCGGCGGTGTCGGCGACGACGACGTCGTAGCCGGCGACGTCGTCCGGGGCGAGGCCCGCGAGCCCGGCGAGGTGTCCGAGCACGTCGGCGTCCTCGAGCGGCCCGGCGCCCACGACCGGGTGCAGGTGCCGCTGCGGGTCGAGCTTCAGCCCCTCGGCGTTGACCCCGCGGTCGAGGTGCACGGCGAGCTGCGGGAAGCGCAGCAGCGGGCCCGTGCGGGCGAGGTGCTGAGCGCCGGCGCGCGTCACGAGGCGCCCCGCGAACTCGAGGTCCCGGTCGAGCCAGGAGTTGAACAGCGGCCCGCCGTACACCTCGACGCCGGCCTGGACCCATCCGCGCGTGCCCGTCGTCGGCTTCGGCTTGAGCTTGAAGCCGGGGGAGTCGGTGTGCGCGCCCACGATGCGGAACGGCGTCGTCGGCGTCGCGCCCGCGGGCTGCACCCAGGCGACGACGGCACCGTCACGGACGACGAAGCGGCGCCCCGGCGTGGTCGGCCAGTCGTCGGTCTCGACGAGGCGCTCGAAGCCCGCGGCCTCGAGGCGCCGCGCGGCCTCGGCGGCGGCGTGGAACGACGAGGGCGAGGCCTGCACGAAGCGGGCCAGGTCGTCGAGGTGCGGGCGGTCGGCGAGGGCGGGGCGCGGGAGGGTCACGGGTCCAGCATGCCACCGGCTCCCGACGCGACCGCCGCGACCGCCGCGGCCGCCGCGACCGCCGCGGCCGCCGCGACCGCCGCGACCGCCGCGACGGCCGCGGAGCGAGTCCCGTCCGTCCCGGTGCGGGCACGGCGCCGGAGGCGGTCGTACCGTCTCGACATGGTCACCACGCCTCGACGCCCCGGCTCCGTCACCCTCGCCTCCTGGCTGTTCCTCGTCCTGCTGCTGGTCGGCGTGGCCACGCTCGTCCTCGGCGTCGTGCAGGAGCAGGCAGCGCGGGGGCCCGACCCCGTCGGGGCGAGTCCGCTGTGGTCGCTGGCGCCGTCGCTCGTCGTGCCGCTCGTGCAGGTCTTCGTGGTGCTCCGGATGCGCGCGGGCAAGAACTGGGCCCGTGTCGTGCTGCTCGTCCTGCTCCTGCTGGGCCTGGCCGTCTCGGGCCTCGACCTCGTGGGCGCGGTCCTCTCGGGCGACCCGGAGGAGGTCCTGGCGGAGACGCTGCTCTCGGGCACCTCCGCGGTCGTCGCCGTCGTGGCGGGCCTCGCGCTCGTGACCCCCGCGTCGAACCGCTTCTTCCGCGAGCGTCGCCGACGCCCGGACGCCCTGACGCGCTGAGGCGCTGACGCAGTGACTGCCGACGCGCTGCACGACAGGTGTCGGGCCGGGCCCGCGCTCGCCGCTCCGGCGTGGGTACGGTGGACGGACCGCGCGACGACGCGCGGACGACGCCGGAAGGACCGCATGAGCACCGTTCCCCAGCCCACCGCCGACCAGCCCACCGCCGACCAGCCCACCGCCGACCAGCCCACCGCCGACCAGCCAGCCGGGGCCCGCCCCGCGCCCGGGGCGCCCGGGTCCAGGGGCGGTGACCGCGACCTCCGGGTCGGCGTCGTCGGCCTCGGCTTCGCCGGCACCACGCACCTCGAGGCGTTCCAGGCGCTGCCCGGTGCCCGCGTCGTCGCCCTCGCCGGGCAGGAGGAGGCGAGGCTGCACGAGCTGGGCCGCGCGCACGGCGTCGAGCGCCTCGTCGCCGACTGGCAGGACGTCGTCGCGATGGACGACCTCGACGTCGTGTCGATCGGGGTGCCGAACGCGCTGCACCACCCGATCGCGACGGCCGCCCTCCGCGCGGGCAAGCACGTGTTCTGCGAGAAGCCGCTCGCGACCTCGGGCGACCTCGCGGCCGAGATGGTCGCCGCCGCGCGGGACGCGGACCGGGTGCTCGAGGTGGCGTACAACCACCGGCGGCGCGCGGACGTCGCGTTCCTCGCGGACTGGCTCGCCGACGACCCGATCGGCGACGTCTACCACGCGCGGGCGAGCTGGATGCGGCGCGCGGGCGTGCCCGGCCTCGGCTCGTGGTTCACGAGCAAGGCGACGGCGGGCGGCGGCCCGATGATCGACCTCGGCTCGCACGTGCTCGACATCGCGCTGCACCTCATGGGCGAGCCGCGGGTGACGAGCGTCTCGGCGGTGGCGTACGGCGTGCTCGGTGCCGCCGGTCGCGGCGGCCGTGCGTACGGGGTGTCCCGGCGCGCCGACGAGCACGCGTTCGACGTCGAGGACTTCTCGAGCGCCCTGCTCCGCTTCGACACGGGCGGCAGCCTGCAGCTGCAGGCGTCGTGGGCGTCGTACTCGAAGGTGCACGAGGACATCGAGGTCGAGCTGCTGGGCGCCACCGGCGGTGCCCGCCTGCACGTCGACGACTACGCCACCGACGGCACGCTCACCCTCTACTCCGACGTCCTGGGGCAGCCCGCCGTCACCCGGCCCGTCGTGCACGTGCCCTCGGGGCACCACCGGTCGGTGATCGCCGAGTTCCTCGACCACGTGGCGGGCGGGGCGGCGGCGACCGGCGCCTCCGGCACCGCGTCGACGGCGGGGGCAGGAGGCGCGGGCACGACCCGGTACGCCGGTCACCACGGCGAGTACGCGCTGCACCGCAGCCGCGTCGTCGACGCGATCTACGCGTCGGCCGAGCAGGGCCGCGAGGTCGCGGTCGAGCAGGACGAGGAGGCCGGTCGATGAGCGCCGACGGCAACTGGGCGGAGGACGTCGACATGGTCACGGTGCCCGCGACGGACCGGCCCGCGGGCCGGGACGGCACGGAGCGCCCGCTGCGGGTCGTCGTCTGGAACGAGCACGTGCACGAGACCCGCGGGGACGCGACGGTGCTCGCGCACTACCCGGACGGCATCCACGCGGTCGTCGCCGACGGGGTGCGCGAACTGCTCGGCGCCGAGGTCGAGGTGTCGACCGCGACGCTCGCCGACCCCGAGCACGGGCTCCCCGAGGAGCGCCTCGCCGAGACCGACGTGCTGCTCTGGTGGGGGCACGTCGCCCACGACCAGGTGTCCGACGAGGTCGCCGACCGGGTCGTCCGGCACGTGCAGTCCGGGATGGGGCTCGTCGTGCTGCACTCCGGGCACTACTCGAAGCCGTTCACGCGCCTGCTCGGCACGACGTGCTCCCTGCGCTGGCGGAACGCCGCCGAGCGCGAGCTCGTGTGGACCATCGCCCCCACCCACCCGATCGCCGAGGGCGTGCCCGACCCGATCGTCGTCCCCGAGCAGGAGACCTACGGCGAGTACTTCGACGTGCCGACGCCGGACGAGTCGATCTTCTTGTCGACGTTCACCGGCGGCGAGGTGTTCCGTTCGGGGTGCACCTGGCAGCGCGGGCTCGGCCGGTTGTTCTACTTCTCGCCCGGCGACCAGGAGTACCCGGTGTACCACCAGGCCGAGATCCGCCGCGTGATCGCCAACGGCGTGCGCTGGGCCCGGCCGCGCGTCGCCCGACGCCGGCTCACGGCGGACCCGCACCCGCTCGGCTGGTTCGAACCGGGGGCCTGACCGCACCGCCGGGGCCGCCGTTTCCGTAGACGGACATCGGCGGTCCCGGGCGCCCGGCCCCGTGCCAGCGTGGGCCGCGTGACGGGTCGTCGACCGTCGCGGACAGGGGAGACGGCGCATGAGGCTGCACGGGGACGGTCACCGGGCCGGGGCGAGGGGCCCCGTCGCGAGGGCGCTCGCCGTGGTCGCCTCCGCCGTGCTGCTCGTCGCGGGGGCGGTCCTCGTGCCCGCGCCCTCCGCGTCCGCCATGACCCAGGTGGGTGCGCCTCCGGCCGGCGTCCCCGGCAGCACGGTCCAGGCGATCGTGCAGAACCAGTCCGCGGGACCCGGCACGTGGACCATCGAGGCCCCGCCCTCGACCCTGGTCACCGCCGCCGCGTCCCGCCCCGGGACGGGCCTCGGACAGTTCAGCTGCACGCCCGTCGACGGCGGGGCCCGCGCGGCCTGCGGCACGAGCACGTGGGGCGCCGGCAACCAGGTCGTCGTCACCCTTGCGATCGCCGCCACCGCCGACGCCCCGCAGACGGTCACCGGCAGCTCGACGATCTCGGGGCTCGAGTCGGGCCCGTACTCGGTGACGATCGTGCGTCCCGCGGCCCCGGCCGCACCGGCGGTCGCGACGCCGCCCGACGGGGACGAGTCGGTCGAGACGCTGCCCGCGGTGACCGGGACGAAGGTCGCCGGGTCCGCCGACACGACCGGGACGACCCTCACGGCCCTGCTCGACGGCGAGCCGCTCTGCACGGTCCCGCCGGGCGCCGACGCGTCCTGGGCCTGCGTGCCCGGTGCCCCGCTCGACGTCGGCGAGCACGTCGTCGAGGCGACGCAGGTGGACCGGTTCGGCCAGGTCTCGCCGACGGCGACGAGCACCTTCACCGTCCTCGCCCCCGCCGACCTCGTCGTCGTGCAGGAGGGGCCCGACGAACTGCTGCCCACCCGACCGGTGACCCGGACCGTCACGGTGCGGGACGACGGACCCGGCGAGGCGCGCGCCGCGACCGTGCTCGTCGACCTCGACGGGTTCCCGGCGACGGCCTGCGCCGTCGCGGACCAGCCGGTGGACTGCGCCGCCCTCGCCGACGGCGTCGACCTCGGCACCCTCGCCCCCGCGGCCTCGGCCGTCGTGACCGTCACCGGGACCGTGCCCGAGGGGACGGCCCCCGGCACGGCCTGGACGGTCCTCGCCTCGGCGACGTCCACCACCGATCCCGTCCCCGACGCTCCCGTCGCCGCCGAGCTGCGGGTCGTCCCCCTCGCCGCCCCCACGATCACCACGCCCGCGGACGGCACCACGACGACCGAGCGTCGCCCCGTCGTCTCGGGGGCTGACGTCGTCGAGGGTGCGACCGTGACGGTCACCACGGCCGACGGCACCGTGGGCGTGTGCTCGGCCGTGGGCGACGCGCGCGGCCTCTGGTCGTGCCTGCCCGGCGCGCTCGGCGACGGCACGTACGTGCTGGCCGTGACCCAGTCGTTCGGGGGCCTGCTGTCGCCCGCCGCGACGAGCACGGTCACGGTGACCACGCCCGTCGTCGTGTCGCCGCCGTCGGGTGGCGGTGGCGGCGGCGGTGGTGCCGGAGGCGGTGGCGGGTCCAGCGGTGCGGGCGGTGGTGGTGCCGGTGGCGGCGGGGGCGGCGGCGCTGCCGGGCCCGGCGCGGGCGGGGCGGGGTCCGCCCCA